>ERZ1034723.307-NODE-307-length-28046-cov-32.033689_pt1 | contig 28046 bp, 34 predicted proteins | sample MGYA00520637_ERZ1034723 | MGnify/ENA primary metagenome ERZ1034723 (study PRJEB33766, sample SAMN09781719) | gut metagenome | biome: gut microbiome | host: Homo sapiens | place: Madagascar | study: EMG produced TPA metagenomics assembly of the PRJNA485056 data... | reverse complement strand
AAATAAAATAAATAATATAAAAGGAGAATTAAAATTATGTTAAACAATAGAGATTTAAAAAACTTTTTAACTTGTGTAGCTATAAAAGCAATAGATGAGTATAATGAAAAACTTAAAGAAATTGAAGAAAAAAAAGAGGCTGGTGAGGATGTTTCTGAATTAATTAAGCAAGCTGGGTTAATTGAAATAACAGACCCTGAACTTTCACCAAGCACACAAGAAAATATACAAGATGATGACAAGTTTCATACAGGAGGTGCTCGTCCTAATAATGCACCAACTAATACTAAGTTGAGTAATCCTCCTAAACAGGACACTTCAAAAGGAAATATAATAATATAAGGTGTTATATGAACAAAGAAAAATTAATTGAACTTAAAAAAGATGTATTAAATATTTATCAACATATTTTAGAATATAGTAAAAAACCTTCACCTGATATAATAACGGATATATATGAAGATACTTATAATTTAAGTGAAGAAGATAAATTAAAATTAGGAGGCAATACAATGAATATAAATGATGAATTAGCTTCAAAATTAAATATTAGAGATAATTTAATAAAATCAATAAAAGACGGTGGACCTGGTTCTGGTAATTATAATCACGGTGGAAGGCCTGGAAGTATTGGAGGCTCTTCATCATATGGTGAAGGTTCTATGGTTCCTCAAGAGGCTATGAAAGAACCTCCTGCTTTAGTTAATATGGAATATATTTATCAAAAATTGAAAGAAGCTGGTGCTAATAATAGTAAACAAGCTACTGAAAAGTTTGGATTATTACCTAAAGTGTTACTTGAAAGACTTAAAAAAAGATTAGAAATGGGAGAAGATAATTGGAATTCAGTTTTCAAAAATAAAGAAGAATACTTAAAAGCTAAAAATCTAAAAGAATCTTTAGAGAGTAATAAAGCAATAGAAAATCCTGAATATAAAAAAATATGTAAAGCTATTGCCAGATGGGAATTTATAAATTCAATTGCTATACAAATAGAAACAAGTGGTAATTTATTAAAAGAAGAACCTAAAAACCAAGATGTAGATAAAGAAGGTGAAGATGGACAAAAATTACCTGATAAAAATATTCAATAAAATTGAAATTTATATATTAAAATATATATCACAATCAAAAAATATAGGTCTTTCTACTTATAAACAAAGACAGTTATTAGACTTTATAAGAAAAGAAGTATATTCAACTTATGGATTTATAGATAAAAACTTACCTGATTTAATTAAAGAAGAGTTTATTAAATCAAAATTAGTTAAATATCCTAATCAATATATATTAAATGCCAGAGAAATAAAACTTATTAAAAATATAATAAATAATTATATGGGTCAACTTTTTGAAATAACTAATAACACAATTAATAATATTTATAAGTTAAATAATCAAGCTAAACAAGACGCAATTAATAGCGCATCATCTTATTACCAAAGAGAGTTAAATTACAGTGAAACATTTTTAGATAAAATTCAAAAAGAAGGATTAGTTTGTTTTACAGATAAGGGTGGTAAAAATTGGACTTACGGTGATTACGGTAATATGTTATCTCGTACTACAGTAGCTATAACTCAAAATTATGGTACTGTATTTACATATGATAAAATAGATTTATATCAAATGACTAGTCACGGGACAACTTGTCCTATATGTGCCCCTCTTGAAGGAAGAGTTTACAGTAGAAGTGGTGATAATCCTAATTATCCTTCGATGGCAGAAGCATTTGGTAAGATAGATAAAAACGGTTCTAATGATGTTAGTAATACATATTTAACTCCACATCCTAATTGTTTACATAGAATGATACCATTTATAGAAGAAAATAAAACTGAAGAAGAAATTAAAAAAATAAGAGAATTTTCCTCATTTGAAACAAACCCTAAAAATATAGATCCTCGTAGTCAAAAAGAAATAGAAGATTATAGAAATAAAGAAAGAGGTAGGAGAAAATTATTAAATGACTATAAAGAATTTAAAAAAATATTATTAAATAATCCTCAAGCTCCTAAAACTTTTCAAACATTCTTAAAACATAAGCAACTTAATAGTGAAAAATATAAAAATTGGAAGAAAAATATATAGTATATATTGACATATGTATATAATTATATTATAAGTAGAAAAACAAAGGGAGTTGTTTTCTATGCCTTTTATGGGTTCAAGAATTTCAGATAATATTATTCGTACAAAAGAAGGTTACCTAATCTGCAAGAATGTAGCTATAGGTATAGAAGGTCCTTTACTTTATCTTGATTCAGAATTAGGTATAGGTAATTCTAATAAAACAATAAAAGTATATAGAACTAAAGAAGCTAATGAAGAACCAGCGGCTATTGCATCTTTTGAAGGTAAGCCTATAACCGACGGACATCCTGATAAAGATGTTACAGTTGATAATTGGTCTTATTATAGCAAAGGTCATTTACAAAATGTAAGACCTATGACTATAGATAATAAATCTTGTATAGTTGCAGATTTATTTATAAATGATGAATTACTTATAAAAGAAATATTAGACGGTACAAAAAGAGAAGTTAGTTGTGGTTATGATACTGAATATTTATTAGAAAATGATAAAATATATCAGACTAATATAAGAGGTAATCATTTGGCAGTGGTGCAAAATGGAAGAGCTGGTCCTTTTGTATCAATAAAAGATGAAAAGCCTCTAATATTATATAACAATTCATTAATAGATGAATTAAAAGAAAAATTACAAAAAGGAGTAAATATAATGCCAACTTATGAAGAAATAATGAAAAAGTTTAAACAAAAAGTCGTTAAATGTAAAAACACTGATGAAATAAATGAACTTACAAATGAGACTGAAAAAGAATTAAATGAATTATATAATGAACAAGAAAATAAAGATGCAGAATCCGCATCACAAGTATCAAAACCAGCTGTAGGTCAAACTAATGTAGAAGGTGGAGATAATCCTGTATTAGCTCAATTACTTGCAGCAGTTGAAAATCTTGAGCATAAGATTATGGAACTTTCTGCAAAAGGTGAAACATCTCCTGAAGAAGATATTGACAAGGCAATTGCTTCATTATCTACATCAAATAATGATGAAGATGTAATTGAAGAAGATGATTCTGGAGTTAATTCAGGAAAAATGCCAGCAGAACCTGAAGATAAATCACCTCAAGATTCAGATGATAAAGATGAAAATGAATATAAAATTGAGCAAGTTAAAGATACTGCAGCTAAAATATTAAAAGAACAAAGAAAAATAATAGCAGATATAAAAGACCCTGTATTGAAAAGAAAAATGGCTGATTCAATATTAAATTCAGTTAGAAAATTAACAGCAGGGTCTAATAATTCAATAGGAAATGTTCTTAAAGCTACAAAATCAAAAATGACTTCTATGAATGATAGTAGAAAAAACATTTCAAAAGAAGAAGAAATGCGTAAAATAGAAGAAGCATACGCAGCTATGAATCCTCATAGTAAAAAATAATTTTAGGTGTATAAGGAGGTTTTTAATATGTCAGTAGGAAGTACAATAGGTCAAAAATTAGATTATGGTTACCCAGGTGGTTATGCAATACAACCTGATGCTTTAATAAGTACTCACGTAAATACTGGTACAGAACAAATAGCATTTGGTGAATTAGTTATATATAATACAGATAAAACAGGTGTTCAACTTTTGAGAGCTGATGGTTTTACTATGGCAAATTTTGCAGGTATAGCAACAAGGTCAATAAAACAACCTTATAGTTATACAGACCAAAATAAAGCAGCTTATCAACCAGAAGATGCAGTTTCTTGCTTCCAAAGAGGTATTATATCTATAGTATGTGTAGATTCTGAAGCAAAATTTGGAGGGGATGTTTATTATAGATTTGAAACTAATGATAGTACAGCAAAACCTATAGGATTTACTTCAAAAGCAGATACAACTACAGGTACAAGAACTGTAAAGCTTGAGGGTATACAATTCAACGGCTCTTCAGATTCAAGAGGAGTAGTTGCTATATGTATAAGAGAAAAAATTAATGCTTAATTATAAGGAGAGTAAATAATGCCAGTAAAATATAAAGAAATTGGAACAATACAGGGAGGTATATTCAGCAGTGGAATAACTGGAACAGTTAAAGATTCAATGCCTATGAAGGATGCTGCTGTTAGCACAGGATTAGCTTTTTTAGAAGGTGAATTGGAAAAAATTGACCCTAAAATAAGACAACCTCTTTCAATTATAACTTGGCCAAGGGACATACCTGTTAAAACAGGTGGTGGTTGGGTTGAAGTATTATCTGCTATGGGTGTTAATTATGGTATCCAAGGCGGTGGTATGGAAGATTCAATTATAGCTGACGGTGCTAACCAAATACCTGTTATTCAGTTTGATATGAACAAGGAACAATATAGAACACACGTTTTCAGTGCTGTTATGAGAATAAACTATATTGATTTACAAAGAAGTAAAATAACAGGAAGAAGTTTAGAGCAGTTAGCACAAGATGGTATAAGAGCTTCATATGATAAACATATGGATAGAAATACATATCTTGGTTTCAAACAATTTGGATGCTTCGGTTTATTAAATCAACCTACTGTTCCTGTAAGTAATGTACAAGCTGGTACTATTAGCAAAAAAACAAAATGGGAAGAAAAAACTCCTGATGAAATACTTGCTGATATAAATGAAGCAATAACAAAAACTTGGGAAAGAGCTGAATTTGCTTCAGAGGCTGTACCTAATCATATATTACTTCCATTTAAGCAATATATATATTTAAGTACAACAAGACTTACAGAATTAGCTGATGAGACTATATTGTCATTCCTTCTCAAGAAAAACGTAGCTAAACAAAACGGAGTTGACTTAGTTATAGCTGCAACACAATACGCAAAAGGTGCTGGTGCAGGTGGTACAGATAGAATGGCTGTTTATGTAAATAATGACCGTTTTATGGCTATGGAGGAATTAGTACCATTAAATAGAATAATGACACAACCTAAAACAGACACATTGTCATATGATTCTGTTTACGCTGCTAATATTTCAGAAGTTGAAATATTCTATGACCAGACAATATCATATGTAGATGGTATTTAATATATTTTACAGGATAGGAGTAACAAATTATGATAATACACGCAAGACAAGCTATAGATATATATGATCCTAATATTGGTAGATTGGAATTAAAATACCTTGAAACTGCACGTATAGATGATAAATGGGTTGAAAATAAATTCTTTTGTACTTTAGTAGATGATGGATTGATAGCATATTTCAAAGATAATGAGAAATCATCTGCAGTAGATGAAAAAATAAAAGCTGCAGAAATAAGACAAATAGAAACAGAAGATAAAAATGATAAACAAAGAGCTTTAGATGAAGCTATAGCAAAAGCAAGGAATGAGGCAGAAGAAGTTTCTAAAATACAAGGATATGATGAAATTCGTAAAGAATCTATAATAAACAATTATGTTCAGAAAGCTGTAGAGGAAGTTGAAAAACAATTTTCAAGTAATGTAAATGAAGATTCAAATACTGCTAAAAAGAAATCAAAAGATAAATCAAAAGAATAATAAAAAATATGAGGAATAGTTAAAATATATGTGGGAAAATATAAAAAGAAAAGCTGCTAATATAGGAGAGCCTAACACTACTCTTTATACAGTTGAAGATTTTCTCACATTTATGCCTCAATTTTTTAAGAAAGAAGAAAAAGAAGATGTAAAAGGTAATAAATATAATATATATAATTGTTTAGTACCTGAAGAAGTATTAAATAATTTTATAACTATGGCTAATGATACTATACTTGAGTCAAGATGGTTTAGTAAACGTAAATATGCTTCAAGTTTATATATAGCTCATTTTTGTACATTATATTTACAAACATATAATCCCGAAGGTTCTCAAAATATTCAAGATGCTATTCAAGGAGCTAATAGAGGTGGATTAATTGCCAGCACTTCTTTAGGAGATGGTACAATATCTTTTGATAATAGTATACTTGCTGCTTCATTAAACAAATATGGAAGTTGGTCAATGACTACTTATGGGCAACAATTAGTACAAGAAGCTAAAGCATTAGGTATAGGAGGTGGTTTTTATATATGATTAAAATATTAAAATCATTTGAAGATTCTTTAACTGCTCAAGAATTCAATGATATTATAACTAAAGAATTAAAAGCAGTTAATTTGAACCCTGCGGGTGTTTATATAAGCTTTAGAACATATCCTGTAAATGAAGTTGATAAAACTTATGATATACCTACAGAAATAATAGATAGTGGGCTTAATACTATTGTATTTGATACAAATAATAATATTGTTATAGTTTACACTGCTGTTAAAGATGTAAAAGATTATGTAAGTTATAATATTAATGAAGAGGGTGATAAATCTATAGAAACCAATAGTTTAGATTTATTATCTAAAAAAGAAGATGAGTTAAATAATATTACAGTTTTAGAAAATGATACTGATAATAGTATTATTTTAGGTAATGAAAATTATCCTATTAATATAAAAGGTTCTGAAGAGTCATTAAATTATAATGATAAAAAATTAATGAATGAGGAAGAAGTTAATACATTAGATACACAAGTAAAAAATGAATTAACTCAACAATTAACTCAACAATTAAGTCTAAAAACAAATCAAACAGATTTTGATGCTTTAGTAAAAAGAGTAGAAGCATTAGAAGCAAAACCTTAATAAAAGGAGTAAAATATGGCTATTGAAAAAATACCTCTTAATCCTATAGGAACAGAGGACGCAAAAAGAATAATAAATAAACTTAATGAAGTTATAGATGCTGTAAATAAACTTACACCTCCCGGAAAATAATTAAGAAGGTAAATAATGTTTTATAACGAAGCTAACTGGTATACAGATGATTTTGATATATACCGTAATGTATCTGTAGAAGTATTAGGTGTAACAAAAGAACAACGTAAATTAATACAAGAACATATTAGAGGACGTATATATAGTAAGAAAACAAAATCATTAGATGTAAGTGAACAAGCTTATAATTTTTCTGTATTTGATATGTTAGCTTGTAGAAATGATGTAGATATAAAACCGGGCGATGAGTTAGTTATAAGAAGAGGCTATTATATTAATCAATTTACAAATGGTAATGAAGAAAAATATATAGCAGGAAATCCTACAAAATATATGATGCCTGTAGGAGGAATTTCAATTGATATTTCACATCAAGAGATATCTATACAAGCTATAAGATATCCAAAGGATAATTCAAATGAAATTAGAAGTGAGGAGTAATTTAAGAGAAGTACAAGAAAATGTCAAAAAAAATTTTCGTAATGTAGATAAACTTATAAAAAATATACAACATATAGGGACTATATCAGCAATAAATAAAGCAACAGAATTAACACCTCCTGAAAAAGGTGGTGTAAGAGGAACTGGAACAATAACTGGAAACTTAAAAGGAGCTTGGAATAGAGATAGTATAACTGAGTCAGTTAAAAAAGATGGGGCATATATTACAATTTTAGCAAATAATGAATTATACGCTACTTTTGTAGATGAAGGACATAGATTAACTAAACACTTTACAGCTGCTATTATGATTAATCCAGAAACTGGCTTAATAGAAAAAGTACCTACAGGACAAAAAGGCGGTATGATAGTAGGAACTAAAACTAATTACATACCTGGAAAACATATGAAAGATGGTGCTGTACAAGAATTCCAAAAAAGTGTAAATACACAATTTAATAAATTATTAGATAATTTAAGAGGTATTTAATGGGAGAATTAAAAATTGTTCCATTTTCTATATTAAGAGTACTTTACTCTATAGGTTTTCAATTAAAAAATATATTTAATAAACCTGTATATATATCACCTACAATTCAAAATATAGAAACACCTTGCTTTTATGTTCAATTAGCTCCAAATTCATCAAAATTTGAAAAAACTATAGGTACTCGAAGATATATGAGTAATTTAAGAATTATTATTACTTATATATTAGATAAAAATATAAATAATAGTTTTGAAGATTATTATAATACAATTGATGAATTAGATAAAAATTTTGATAGTGTAAAATACGTAGATAATGAAGGAGATGTATTTGCTTTATTACGTACTTATAATAGAGAAAGTGAAACATCTTTTGAAAATATGAAATATAAGTTTGATTTATATATTCGTTTATCTAAAACATCTGATGAAGAGATACATAAATTAAACCAATTAATATTAAACTTATCATTAAAGAAGGAGAAATATAATGTACAAATCAAGATACCAAGAAGAGAAAAACACTGAAAATACTTCAACAAATGAAGTTAAAAAAGAATCTAAAAAATATTCAGTAGTTTTACTTAAACAAATGCCTGAATTTCAAAAATATCAACAAGATGCTGTAACAGCTTTATTACCTAAAAAAGAATATACAAAAGCTGAAGCATTAAAAATATTAGAAGATTACTTTCATTTTTAATATTTATATATTATAATATATTATATAACAAGGAGGTTTATTATGGCTGGTGGACAATGGACAGAAACTAATAAAGTATTACCAGGTATTTATATAAATTATAAAACAAAACCTAATGTACAAGCAACAGTGGGAACAAGAGGAGTAGTAGCAATAGCAAAAGAGCTTCCTTGGGGACCTACTGATACATTAATGGAAATTAATGATATTACAAAAATAAAAAGTATAACAGGTTATGATATAGCATCTCCTGAAATGTTATTTGTAAGGGAATTAACCAAAGGTACAGATTTAACAAAAGGTGCTTCCTCTATATTTTTAGGAAGATTAAAGGAAATAGGAGGTTCTCAAGCACAAATAAAGATAGGTGATTTAACTGTAAAAGCAAAATATACAGGTATAAGAGGAAATGATATTTCAGTTATAGTGTCACCTGTTATTAGCACAAAAGGTCAACGCCCTACTGAACCACCTTACACTACATTAGATATGTCACCAAAAACAGGTGAACATTCTGTGACAAATGGCACTTCATTATCATTAACTATAACAACAGATGGAGATACAGTACAGGCAGAATCCTCTAAACCAACAATAGGTCATATTGAAGTTACTAATAAGATAATTAAGTTTACACCAGTTTTGGCAGGTGAAACTAATTTAACAGTGGTTACAAAAAAAACAGGTTCAAAAGATAATAAAGCAGTTTATAAATTAACTGTAACTGCAGACACTACAAATTGGAAAGTAAATATACAGGAGACAACTGCTCCACAAACAAATACACCTGCAGGACCTGATGAAGATGATTATGTTCAATGGACTGTACAAACTTTAGTTGATATGACTATGGTAGATGAACAAACTGTAGGTATTTTCAAAGGGAAAGATAATGATGAGAATGTTTTTGGAAGAATAGAAGATTTAGTTACAAATGATTGGGTTATGTTTGAAGGTGCAGGATATTTTGAAGCTAATGCAGGAGCTTATTTGACTGGTGGTACTAATGGAACTGTAGCTACTGACGCTCATACAGACTTCATAACAAAACTAAGTAAAAAAACTTTTAATGTGGTTATATATGATGGCAATGATGCTGTTATGAAAAGTATATATAAAGCTTTTGTAGATAGATTATGTAAAGATGAAGGAAGATATGTAGTAGGAGTTATGGCAAATTATGTAAGCGCTAATAGTGAATATATAATATCAGTTAATAACAGTGTAACTAATGATGAAGGTTATAAATTAACTCCAGAGCAAATGACTTGGTGGGTAGGAGGTGCTTCAGCAGGTGCTAATTATAATGAATCGTTGACATATAAACAATATCCTGGTGCTACAGCAGTTGAACCTGAATATGAAAATAGTGAATTGGGTGAGTTATTAACCAAAGGTAATTTATTATTCTTTAAATTAAATGGTAAAATACTTTTACTATCTGATGTTAATACATTCACTTCATTTACACCTGAAAAAGGAAAAGCTTTACGTAAAAATAGAGTAATAAGAACTATTATGCAGATATGTAATGATTTATATGTAGGTTATAGTGAACAATATATAGGTAAAGTTGATGTTAATAAAAGTGGTGTAGGTCTTGTAAAAGCGTATGGTATAAATTACTTGAATCAAATACAGGCAAATAACGGTATAAAAAACTTTGACCCTGATAATGATTTTACAGTAAATGAATTTGAAATTGATAGTATGAAAATAGCTATGAATATACAACCTGTAGATAGTTTAGAGAAATTGTATATACAAATGACTATAGCTTAATAACAAGGAGGTTATAAATGGCTGATACTAATTTTTTATTAGAGCGTGACGCCCTTAATGGTAAAGAAGGGAAAGGATTTGCTGTAATAGATGGTAAAAAACTGGAAATATTCCGTTTTAAGAATATACAATTAAAAGCTACGTTTGAGCAGGTTGTTTTTAAAGTTGTAGGTACAGTAAAAAGACAAAGAAAAACAACCGGAATTGATATTATGGGTTCTTTCGTTGTTTATTTTGGTATGAGAGAATGGAGTAGAATGGTTAAAAAATTCTTAAATACTGGTAAACACGAGTATTTTGAATTACAAATTGAAATGAATGACCCTAACTCAACTATAGGTGCTCAAATAATAAACGTTACAAAATGTAAAATAACAGAATGTGATATATTAAAATTAGATGTAGATGCAGACTTTTTAGAGCAAGCTGTATCATTTACTGCACTTGACTTTGAATTTATTGAACAATTCAATGATCCTGCTGAATATGGCTCTAATAACTATGCAGATGACTATCCTATAGTAATAGAAAAACCTTACCCAGGTAAACCTGTGGTAGGTGACTAATAAATAAATGACAAGAAAAGGAGTATAACAATGGGTGGATTAAATGCTTTTTTAAATCCTTCAGAAAAACTTAAAATTAAAGAAATAACTGTAAGTAATAGGTTTAAGAATGAAGATGGTTCTTTAGCAACTATAAAAATAAGGCAGTTATCTCAAATTGAAAATGACCAATTGATAAAAAAATGTATGAAACAATCAATAGAAAAAGGTATTCCTGTAGAAAGATTAGATAATTTGAGATATAAAGATGAGTTCCTAATTGCGTGTATAGTGGAGCCTAATTTTAGAGACCCAAAATTCCCACAAGCAATGAATTGTGTGGACCCTATAGATGCTATGAAAAAATGTTTCACTGCAGCTGAATATAATAAAATATTAAGTGAAGCAATGGATATTAATGATACGGAGCTTGATTCAGTAAAAAACTAATAGCGGCTTCCGACGGCGAAACAATGATTTGTTATTATTTATTTATAAATCACGGGTGGGAGCCTTCAAAATATTTAGATTTATCAATGAGAGAAAAATATGTTATAGGAGCTTTTATAGAGAAAGAGATAAAAGAACGTAAGGCTGCTATGTCAAACAATAAATAAAAGAAAGGTTGAATAAATGGGAGCAATTAGACAAGAATTAATTTTAGTTGACCAGTTTTCAAAAACAATAGAAGATTTTATTAAAAAGACTGATAAAATAAATGACCAACAAAAAGAATTGTCTAAAAAAACCAATGATTCAACCGATTCTTTTGATAAAATGGTAAAAGGACTTGATAAGTTTAATAGAACTGCAGAACAAGCTGTTTTTGGAGGAGTAGGTAAATTATTAAAAACTGTCCTTGCTTTAGGTGGAGCTTACGTAGGTATATCAAAATTATCTGAAACTATAAAATCAGGATTTGCAGAGACTGACGATAATGTACGTTTAGCAAACCGTTTTCAAGCACCTGGAAGTGAAAGAGATATTGCTAATTGGAAATATTCAATGGCTGCAAAATATGGAATGACTTTACAAGAGTCAGGAAATATGATGAGTGCTTTAGGTGATGTTTCTTTATCAGGTAAAAGATTAGAACAATTAGTTAATATAGCCGCTAAAATAGCAGCTACTCGTCCTGGAAGTTCTGTACAAGGTGTAGCAAATGATTTGGCAGGTGCTTTAGTTTCTCGTGATGCATATGGCTTTGCCTCTCAATATGGTTTATCTCAAAGAGGTGTAAAAACTAATCGTATAAACTGGGATTTGGAAAATGGTAATTTTGGTGAAGCTTTATCTGAAATAGAAATGTTAGCAACTAAAGCGGGTGCAACAGAACAAGCATTAAATAGAATGCTTGATTCACCTGGTTTCAAAATACAAAAATTAGGAGCTTTAATACAAAATTCATTAACAAGAGGTGCGAATGAATTTGTAATTGCTATGGAACCTGCTATAAATAAATTATTAGAATTTGTACAAAATGGTAAATTAATAGATATGATGGTAGGTTTTTTTAATAAATTGTCACAAGGAGTTATGTTTATAGCAAATAATTTTGAAACTATATCAAGGGTAATTATATATGCTACAGGATTATTAATTGCTTTCAAAATAGCTTTAGGTTTAATTACAGTAGCACAATGGGCATTCAATATTGCAGCAATGTCAAATCCTTATCTATGGATTGCAATAACTGTAGTCGCTGCATTGACTGCAATCGCAGCTGGAATAATGTATATAGTATTTAAACAAAATGAAGCTTCAAATAGTATGGGAGTTTGGTATAATGCTGTATTAACATTAGCTCAAGTTTTTATCTTTTTATATAATACAGCATCAACTGTAATTAATAGTATAATAGCTAAAATAAATAATGTAATAAAAGCTTTTCAAACAGTTGGTAATTTTATATATAACTCATTTTATGACCCGATACTTGCAGTTTATAATTTAACAAGAGATTTATTTAATATGATTATGGGAGGTGTAATAGGAACTGCAACTTTATTTAATACAATATTAGGCGGTTCTCTTGATGGATTAATGGAGAAATTAGAAGGTTTCAAAGGTATGGTTAATGATTCATATGATAGTGGTGAAAATGCTTGGAATAATATTAAAAATAAAATGGGCTTACCAAGTTCTCCTAAAAGTCCATATGACACTTCAGAAGATGCAATTCCATATATAAAAGGAATAAATTATAATAAAGCAGATGATTTTGCTGATGCTTTACTTAAATATAAAAAATTATTTGAAAATGATGATGAATTAAATACTTTAAGAGAAATATCATTAAATACTTTAAGAGGCGCTGATTTATTAACTTCTATAAATTATAAATGGGACCCTGATGCTTGGATGGATGCCTTCAAAGAATATACACACGATGATATGGAAAGACAATCTGTTCTTAATGTAAATAATAATATACCTTCACCTAATGTAAATGTAACTATATATAATAACAACGCTGATGAAAAATTCACTGGAGAACAATTAGAAAAAACTATTACTGGAATGATTGAACACGGAATGGCTACAGCAGGTAATATGTCATATACAATATAGAGGAGGTAATTATGATAAAATTACCTAATATTCCAAATGATTATTTATCTAATTCAAAAAAATTCGGTGAATGGTTTTCAAAAGATAAAAGTCGAATAATTAATTTAATAAACAGTTTATATTATAGAATATATATAAAAACAGATTCACATATAATAAATCTTCCAGTAAATCCTGAAAAAATAAAATATAGCAATGAAGTACGTACTGATGAATATTATTCATTTACAAAAGGGCATATAGTACGTAATATTGGACTTAAATTACAAACAGTATCTTTTGAAGGTGTTTTTTTAAAAGATTTCACTGAACCTCTAAACAATGTAGGATTAGTTTTACCTCCTCGATTTTATACATCATATATAGAGAATTTAATGAAAACTCAAAAATCTTTTCAATTTATGGGTAATTCAGTAGATTTAATATTAGGTTTTATACAAAAAGATAATTTTCAAGCTATAATAAAACAGTTTGATTATGAGGAAAGAGGAGGAGAACCTGGTGATATATATTATTCATTAGTAATTCAAGAATATAAACCTCTCCAAATGTCTTTCAGAGATGAAGGAAGTGGTGTAAAAGATATAATACCAGTTTCAATACCATCACTCAGTGGTGCAAGTGATGTAGGACAAGGAAGTGATGACGATTTACTTAAACCTGTTAAAAAAGTAAAAGAAAAAGTTTTAGGTGAAATAGGAAAAGAAAAATCCTTTTCAACAGGTGAAACTATATCTATAAGTGATATTGATTTTAGCAATAGTGAATTTTATTCATTAAAAGATGCTCAAGGTAATCAAGCTACTGTAATAAATTACAAAGAAAAAAGATTTAGTGATGTTATAAAATTAGGTATGTATTCAGATAAAAAAATACAAAACGGTGAATTTGAAAGTACAACTACTATAGATAGTGGTAAAATAACTATAGGTCCTCCTGCAGCAAGTTTTTCACCTGGGACAAACAGTGATGTGTATGTAGTTTTTGGTCCTGGCAATCTTGTATGGATTTCAGCAAAATCATCTTATACTTACAAAGAACAATTTGAAGGTGAAAAAAATGAAGACGGAACAATAACGTGGTTTGATTATAATTCATCAGAACATAATGGAATAAAACCTACTTTAGTTAATTAGGAGATTATTATGATTAAGTTCCCTGATGTGCCGAGTAATGTTAAAGAAGATAGTAAAAAGTTTGGAGATTGGTTTTCAAAAGATGGCGGACAAGTATTTAATTTAATTAATAGTATATTTTATCGTATATATCTAAAAGATGATTGGCAAGTAATTAATTTACCTGTTAATCCCGAAATAATAAAAACTATAAATGAAGTTAACAATAAAGAATTTAATATATTAGGACAAGGTGAATTAATAAAAGTAAAAAAACCAAAGTCAAAAATATATAAATGGGACGGTGTTTTTTTAAAAGATTTCACAGAGCCTATTAATAATGTAGGTTTAGTTTTACCTCCTCAATTATATATAATGTGGATCAAAGATAAAATGAAAACAGGTGAACCTGTACAACTTATGTTAAATTCAATTGATTTTATAAGAGGAGTGATACAGCCTCAAAGTAATAGATGTATAATTAAAAAGTTTGATTATGAAGAAAGAGGTGGGGAGCCTGGGGATTTTTATTATTCAATTGAATTAATTGAATATAGAACTTATTTATATAAAAATCTGGGAACTACAGAAGCAAATAATGAATTAACTAAAAATACTCCTGATATAACAGTTCCAGGACAAAATCAAATAATAACTGATAAGAAAAAAGGTCCTTCATTAGGAACAGGTAAATCACCTAAAAGCTCTGGTAAATCAAAACCTGCTGTAAATAAACTTAAAGAGTCAATTACTATACAAGGATATGATGCTAATGGGGCATCATTATTAGTAGGACTTCAAGCAATGCCTTTTAATATTAGCTCTATTATTATGAGAAATTATGAAATTAAAATATCTAATATAATTTCTTGGAATCATCCTTTTTCATACAAAGGTCCAATAGGAGTATTAAATGATGGTATATTACTTAATGTAAAAGATGTAAAGAATTATCCAGCATTGTTTACAATAATAGCCCCTCAACCAATTAATGAACAATTACTTCCTTGGCTTATGAATGTTTGTAGTGCTAAAAGAAAGTTTTAAGAGGTTTTTATGATTGTAAATATAAATAATAATATAACAAAAAATAATTCAGTAAACTTACCAGATATAACTCCTCAAGCTGGAAGTCAGAAATCTTCATACACTGAAAAAGCATCAAAATTAAATGTAGGTGGATTATATAATTCTCAAGTTTTAATAACTTCAACTGAAACTAATATACCTCCTTCATTAAAAACCGCTATAGTTGATGTAGAAAGTAGTCAAGCTCCAAATAGTGTGGAATTTACAGGAGCTACTTATGATGTTACTGAAATTACACAAAGTGTAAAACTTGTAGAAAGACGTGACGGTGAAGCTACTACGTGTACAATTGAATTAGTATTGGACCCTATAAATAATGCTCCATTCCCTATAGGTTCATTAGTAGTATTCAAAATTGATAATGTAAACCAATTTTTAGGTTTTATATTTGATATAACTCGTAATAGATGGGGAGTTACAAAACTAACTTGTTATGATTGTTTAAGATATTTAAAAAATGTAATTTATGTTTTTAAAGATATAGACACTCCTGGAAAAGAAATAGTTGAAACAGCTATAAAAGAAGTAGGATTAAAGCCGGATATAAAAATAGAAGCTGATTACAGATGGCCTAGAATGCCTTTTATACAATATCAAAAAACTGCAATAGATATGATAAACTGGGTTTTATCTCGTTCTATAGCATCTGGATTAATAAAAGATGCTTATTGTTTTAGAGCTAATTATGATATGCCCGGAAAAACTGTTCAATTAATGTATTGTAAAGAAAATATAAAAGATTATGTTATAGGTATAGATAGTTTATTAACAGATTTTGAAATACAATGTAATATAGACCAAGAAACTTTTAATAGAGTACAAATAATATTTGATGATGGAACTAATATGGGAATTATGCAGTCAGTAGCTGTAACTGGTGTTAAAAGTGCAACCGAATGGGGATTACTTAGTTATGTTAAACAACAAGAAGCTAATTATTATGCTACATTATCTCAAGAAGGTTGGAAAGGTGGTCCTAAAAAACCTACTAGGCAGGATGTTTTTACTTTTATAAAAGAATGGGCTACTAATATGCTTGAATATTATAATAGGCCTTACTACAATCTTGTTATGAAATGTATAGGAATACCGGGTTTAAGAGCTGGCGATATGGTACAAATAGATATACCAGGAATAGGAATAGGTAAAGTTGAAGGTGAATGGTCTAATATGGGAATAATTGAAACTATTAGTCATAATTATGAAGAATCTTTTCACACTATGGATATTGTTATGAGGATAGGTGTAGTTGAAAGAAGTTCAATTCCGATAGATAATAAAATTACAGAAAATAAAGAGGAAAGTGTAGAAAATAAGGAGATAGCAGGTCCTAATGAACCTCCTATAATAAATTGAATATGAAAGATAATAATATAGTTGTTTTAATTCAAAAAATTATAGATAACTTTTTATCTTCAAAAAGTTTTACAGACTTAAAAGTAGGTACTGTAAAGTCAATAGACCCTCTACAAATAAAACTTATGGGAAGTTTTATAGTTTTAGATGAAAGTAATTTAATATTAACTGAAAATGTAATTAGAAAAGAAATAAGAATAAAACCTCATCAACATTTTTTTGAGGACGACCATTTTAAGCATAATCACGGAAGTCCCTTAAAATTCCCAAAATCTGTTACAGTTGAAGGTTCTATTACAAATATTCCAGCACTTGCATCACCTGCAGGACCTGTTTCTGGAACTATCTCAAGTACTTGGCAACAAACAAAAGGAGAAGTTACATTTGATGAAGGTAAAAAAGACTTGGATTTATCAGATAGTGGAGATGAAATATTTACAAAATTAAATAGACAAAGTACTGAAAGTACACTTGAAGTTGTAGTTAATGGTAAAACTATTCCTCTTTCACTTGACCCTGATGATGAAAAAGAGGAAGACGATAAAGACTCTCCTGTATATTGGGGGGTATTAAACCACGGTTTATATCCAGAAGATAAAGTATTATTACTTGAAGTTAATAGTGGAACAAGATGGGTTGTATTATCAAGAATGTATGAAGGTTATTATTATAGAGAGGATAAAGAATAATTATGGCTAATGCATTACCTATATCATTATCAGCTTTAGAAAATCAAGAAGCATTAAACCAAGAATCTTATTCTGATAATTCACCTTATATAGACCCTACAACATTACGTATGATAGGTGAAATTACAGGATTAGAAGCTTGCAAGCAATCATTGGAATATATGGTTGAGTGTGCACCTGGCTCTTCTGATGGTAATTTAACTACTTGGGGCTTATACGTAGATGATTTGGTAGGAATGCCACAAGATTATATAATAGCTGAACTATTAAACAGATTAAAAGAAGCTATACAAATAGATAATAGATTTACAGGAATAGAATTAAATTCTGAAAAAAACTTTGAACTAATAGATAGTGATTCTATTATAATATATTTTGATGTTTCTACTATATATGGAAACTTTAATACATCTATGGAGGTTACACAGTAGTATGATAGATTTAAGCAAATATAGTTATGATAATATACTTAATTCAATGCTTGAAAAAGTACCTAACACAATTGATAAAAGGCCAGGCTCATTTATTAGAACAGCTTTAGCCCCTATCGCTAGTATAATATTTTCTGGTTATTTTACTATGGATATTATACAGAAATATACATTCGTATCTTTTGCTCCTTCAACTTTTTTAGATTATAGAGCTGCTGAAAGAGGATTATCACGTAAGCAAGCAACACCTGCAGTAAGAAGAGTTTATTTTAATATAGAAATACCTCAAGGAACACGTTTTTCAACTATTAATGGAAGTTCTTCAGTTAATTTCGCTGTAGGTGATTTTATAAAAAAAATCGATGACTATTATTATTACCAGGCTAGTTGTGAAACATTAGGTATTATAGGAAATGGTTATACAGGTCCACTTCAGTCAATTACATATATAAATGGATTAAATGTAGCACAGATAGATGAAATATTAATACCCGGTGCTGAAATTGAAGACGATGAATTTTTAAGACAAAGATATTATGATTCTTTAAGAGAAAAAGCATTTGGTGGAAATATTGCATCCTATAGAGAAGAAATATTAAAAATGGATGGTGTAGGAGCTGTACAAGTATGGCCTTTTTGGAAAGGTGGTGGTACTGTATTATGTACAATACTTACAACAGAGTTTGCTCTTGCTTCAAATCAATTGATTGAAAAATTACAAATTAATGTATGTCCTCCTATTGAAGATGAAACAAGGCCATCTCAACTTGGGGTAGGATTTGCTCCAATAGGAGCGTCAGTTACTGTAGCTACAGCTACTGAATATAAAGTAAATATATCTTTTAATGTATTAATAAAAGTAGAAGCTGTATATGAAACTGTAGTTGAAGTATGTAGAACATCAATAGAAGATTATTTACTTGGATTAAGAAAAAAATGGGATGAGAAAACAATAGATAAAGATATTATTTATAAATGTAATATATTATATGCTCAAGTACTTGCGGCTTTAATAGGAAGTGAAGGAGTTTTAAATATAACTGAACTTTTAATTAATGGTAATAATACTGATATATATTTAACCCAAAGCAGAGAAATACAGCAGGTGCCTTTTTTAGGAGAGTTTAATGCCACTCAAATTACAAATTAAAAAAATAATAGAACAAACCAAATTAAAGCAAACTGAAAAAGAATTAAGAGAAATTATTAATAATAATTTTCTACTTAAAATGATACCTTACAAGTTTGCTAAAATTATAAATATACAAGAAATATATAAAGCCTGCATAGATGATATAAATAAATTTAATAATAACTTAGACCAAGTACAAAAAAATCAATTTATACAAACTTGTGATGAAGATCAGTTATCTTTATATGAAAGTATATTAAAATTAAATAATAGTAAACTACCAATTGAAGTAAGACGTTCTCAAATTCTTGCTATATTTTCAAATATATTACCGTTCACCCTTGTTTCTCTAATGGAAAAATTAAATAATGTGGTTGGATTTAAGAATTGGAAATTACATATATATTATGACCAATATTTAATAAAAGTTGAAATACTTTATGCCCAAAACTCTTATATAGAAACAGTTTTACTTAATTTTTTAATTCCAATGCTCCCCGCTCATATTGCTTGGCATTTATACAGACAAGTAAATGTTAATAAATTAGGTACAATTTATGCTACAGGTTGTATATATAGAAGAGACCATATAATTATATCACAAGAAAAAGAATAATTTTATTGAAACAAAAGTCAAATTATTATATAATCTTTTATATATCATTCAGGAGAATATATTATGTCTAATTTTAGTAGTTTTATTATGACCGATGAAGGAAGAAAAATTGTAGCAAAAGCTAATGCCGAGCAAGAAAATTGTATTGTATATACAAAATTCATATGTACTGATACACGTTATAATAAAGAGCAATTACCAACATTAAAAGATATAGAAAATCCAAAACAAGTTATAAATGTACAAAATGTAAAATATGAAGCCCCTGACAAAGCAAAGGTTACAGGTAAATTATCTTCAAGCGACCTTGATAATGGATATTATTTATATACAGTTGGAGTATATGCTAAAAATAAATTAGATAACAAAGAAGTATTATATGCTGTTACAATTGAAACAGAACCTGAAAAAGTTAACTGGATATCTTCAAAAAATGATTTGAATGTAGTAGATACTATAATAACAGCTATATTTGTTATATCTAAAGCAGAGTTATCTTCAGTAGAAGTATTACCTGGGGATACTGTATCACAAATTGTATTTGATGAACACGTTAACAGCAAAGGAAGAGATGAAGTACACGGAGCTACAAATGAGGCAGAAAATGGTATGATAATCTCTCGTGATGAAGAAGGCTCGGCAAAAATAAATATGCCAACAGAACCACAAGATACTACAATTGTAAATAAAAAATATATTGATGATAAACTTGCTGATATTGATACAGATATTGACAAGAGTAAAGTTATAAATATATATAATGCTGAAACTACTTATAATCCTGGTGATTATGTAGCAATGGAGTTTGAAGTTGAAGACCCCCCTATAGAATTATTTGCTTATAAAGTACTTGATAAAGACAGTGAGACTGAAATTAATAAATTATATTATTATGAAAATCAAAACAAAAAAATGAAGTATTTATCAATCACAGGAATTCCTATTAATTTAAATATAAGTGATTCTACTACTATTCCTACCCATCAAGTATTAATCCCTATGTTAGTACCTGTTAGTAGTACTAATTCAAAAGAATTAGTAAGTATTGTAATAGGAAGTATTAGTGAAAAATATACAGAAGATGTATCAGGTATGAATGATATTCAATTAGCGGAATATTTTAATAAAGCCCTACAAAAATATAAACCATTATTTAATAATTATAGATATAAGTATGTAAACGGTCAAATTAATAAAGGGGATGCTGTAGAAAATAATAAGTTAATTGTAAACAATAAACAAGTTAGAGGATTTATTGATTTCAATCTACAAAAATCAGAAACTGGTTTAGTATTCTATTATATAACAATGTATATAGATAGAGAAGATTGGGATTATGAACTAATGAAACAAGGAATTACATCAATCAATTTACCTCAAATAGAATATAAATTAGATATCACTGAAAAAATGAAAAAATCATTAATCAGTTTCTATGCTAATAATAATATATATACAGCTGAAGCGGATTTAGAGAAAAAGACTGTAGATGTTATGAATCCTATAAAAATTCAAAAAATTAGTAATAATAACTATAGATCAGCTATATTCAGTTCAGAGGATGACCTTTCTAAAATATTTGAAATAAATTCAGTAAATGATACTGAGAAAAAATATGAAGCAGGTAAATTAAATGGTATGGACATTAAAATATATCAAAATAATGTAGAAAGTGCTGAAATATCAAAAAGACTATTCAGTTTATTTGTAGCTAATAAAGATTGTGAAACTGTTATAGCAGAAAGTGATAGCGGTAAAAAATATATTAATGCTCTATATATGGAGCAACCTGCTCCGGCTCTTGATATGGAATTAGTTGTAGATGTAAATGATGCTCGTTTTGATGACAAAAAAGATCTGAACTATGATAAACCATTAAAAGAAGACTATCCTTGTAGTTACTTATATATATGGTGGGTATCAAAAACATTAAATGCTAATTCTTTTAAATCAGAAAATAAAAAAATAATTAGTGTTTCAGGTAATATTGAAGGAATAGGTGATATTGTTTTAAATGATAATTATAATCCTTCAATAATAGACTTTGATAAAAAACAATCAACTGATGCTTTTAATAGGGGTGTTATAACTATAAGAACAAAAGCATTTGAATTATTAGAAGATAAAGATGTAGTAATAAAAGTAGAAGTAACAAAAACAGATACAGGAGAGGTAGCAAGAGTTGATTATCCATATAAATTAAAAGCTACTGGAAAACTTATTGAGGAACCTCCTCAAAATTATACAAAAAAACAACTTCTATATACATTGGAGTTGATAAATAAAGAAACTTACCTTGAATATAAATGGACACCTGATAAGGAAATTAGAACTCAAAAACCTTTTAATAATTCTATTACTGATTGGGGTAAAATAGGAATTCAACTATATAATAGAGCGGGTGAACTTGTAATTACAAATACGGACAATAACCAATATATTATAAAAGGATGGATAAATAATTTTTTACCAGGAGCAAATGCTAATGAAATATTCTTTGCTATTATTAATACAGCAAGAAAAGCTACAAGTGCTTATATGAGTATTAATATACCTGGCTGTGTAGATGGTAATAAATCGATGCAATATGCTTTTTCGGATTATGGTTCAGAACCTATAGTCTCTGGTCAAGGTAGTGAAAATTTTAATATTAAGGGATACGGTGCAAATTATAAAGTAAAAAAAGTTGAACTTTATTTATACTTATATGATAATGAGCCTGATTTTACTACTTGTACTAATAATAAGAAAAAATACGAGTTTAATATTTTAAAGGCAGAACAAGATAGTGATAAGAAACATTTCTATTTCTATGGTAATTGTTTACAAGAATTAAATAGTGCTGACTTATTTTTTGAGTTATATTCATCAGTAAAAATAACATTTTATAAAAATGAAGAAGTTATTAAAGAATGGTCAGATATACGTAATGGTGGAGAAAATCATTCTTGGGAATTTAGTAATGATGGAACATTAAATCCTACTAAATATAGTTTTGATTTTGAAAAATACGGTAGAAAAATAGTATTCTATGATAGAGGAAATACTGAACCAGAATGGCAAAAAGACCCATCAGTACCTTTATCAGTAACAAAAATAGTAATAGAAAAAATATAACTATATTATAATTAATATATTGAAAGGAATAATATTATGCCAAAAATTATACAAATATTCAAATGTAAAAAACAAGTAACAGGAATTGCTCCTCTTATAAATACATCAGATGATAACTGGGAATTTATACAATTAAATTCTACTGATACTGATAATACTGAAATCCAAATATCACAAGATATAGAAACAGATAAATTAGATACAAATAAAGTACCATCAACTAAAGCTTTTTATGATTTTATGTCTTGGATACCAAAAGATATAATTACTAATCAAGAATTTAATACAGGAAAAACTATAGATGGAAAAACGATTTATGGAATTTATTTAAGACATTTTAGCGATTTTGTAACAACTGATAAAAATATAATTTATGCAACAAGTAATTTAATAGAATCTAATAGTAGCTTAAGCACCATCCATATTTTTGGATATACAGAGAATTCGGTAATACCACAAATTTTACAACTTCAAGTGGTATATGAATATGATATAGGAATTCCTCGTCCATCAGAAATATCAAATTTTTACTTTTATATTGGATTTATATTTTATACAAAAAAGATTGACACAAGGGAAGGGCGCTAAACCGTTAAAATTAAATTATAAATCATAAGTAAAATATAATAAAAATAATCTTATTTTTTGAAGTAATTAGTTTTCAAAATTTAATATTTGTTATAAAAATATACCTGCAGTATACTGCAGGTATTTCAAAACATTAATTTTGAATGTCAATATATATTATAACTTAAAAATTAAAATATAGAACCCATCCTTCTTCTATATTTTTGTTATGACCTAACCCTAAAACTCGAGTACTTACTATCATAACTCCCTACTTATATTTATTTATTTTTCATATTATACCAATAAAGCTGCTGAAGCCTTGGTAAAACTATAATTTTATGTTTATTGAAAATTCCTTCATTATTTATAAACCATTCAGTTAAATCCTTCCATCTACTAACTTCACTTAATACATTTTCATTAAGTGAACTTTCAGCAGTTATTATAATATTTGCTTTAATACTACCATCTATTAGATACATTAAATTAATAAAATCAAGATGAGTAAAACTATTAGGACCAATTACAAATTTTATTTCATCATTTTCATCAAATATTGAAAAATCATTTACAAAAGGAATATTATGTTTATAGTCAACTTTTATTGAATCGTAGATTTCTGGTTCTTTTATTAATATACCTCCCGAAGCCTGTATACTTATATAAGTAGAATCATTAAATCTTTCTCTTATTATTTTAATTAATTTTATTAAATTATCTTGCTGCCACTCAGGTGAACCTCCTGTAAACTCAATATATTTACCACCATTATTATATAAAAAATTATCTATTTTATTTAATATATCTTCAAATGTAGTTATATTATTTTCTTTTGGTATTAAAGATTGTTTTTCATCGCAATATTTACATCTAAAAGGACAACCTGAAAGTCTTATAAAAAGTGTCTCTCTTCCAGAGTGTATACCCTCACCTTGTATAGACTTAAAAATTGAATGCACGTTTAGAGTATTTTCTTTTAATAAATGTTCTGGAAATGGTTTAATCATTAGAATTAGCCTCCTCTACAATGTCATTAAATAAATCAATTTCTCCAGTTTCTACAAAATTATCTTCAGTTTCATATAATTTTAATGAAACAAAAAAATACTTATGAGCATCGTTAGTAATGGCTTTTTTTAATATATTTTTTATTTCATATAACATAATAGATGCCATATATTCAGCTGTAGGGTTATCATTGTATAAAACTAATTTTGAAACAAAATCTTTAACTCTATCTACTAGCGGGTCATCTTTATGTAAAATTAAAGAATGGTCATATTTATTAATTAAATTGCCTTTTATTATTTCTTTAAATTTTTTGAAATCAATAACCATTCCATCAGTCAAAGGACCTTCTCTTCTCAATGAAACAAATAATTTATATGAGTGCCCGTGTATATTATTTTTACAATCCTCATTATAAGATGCCATTAATTTATGCGCAGCTTCAATTTGAAACTTTGCAGTTATTTTATTCATAATTAAACTCCTTGTTTTTATTAAAACCTCTTTTTTGTTTTGTTTTTCTTTTAATAGTGTCTATATCACGCATCATACCAGCACCTTTGTTATAATAAAATTCTTTGAATTCTATTATTTGTTCAAGTTGTTCTGGAAGCCAATATGTAAAAACACCTCTTTTTATTTTAGGAGGAAGTCTTGGAACTTTATATAATATATTATTACGTTTTTTACCTTCTTTATTGTACCACCTGTACCATCTTCTTAAAGTATAAATAGATATTTTTAATTTTTTAGCTACTTCTTCTTCAGTTAAATAATCATTCTTATTGATATTCATAGGATTTTTTTGATTATTAAAATAAAGTTATAATTAATAATATTTTATACATTTAATATCCTTTTTTTACAAAATATATAATACAATGTTTTAATACTTTATTTAATATTTCTATATCCTCCCTATCTAATTCATTAAAATTATAATTACAATTATTATTATAATAATTTATTATTAATTTTTTGATATCATATATATTCACATCTTTTATATCTTCATCTTTTATAGTTTTACCAATACGATAAATTGTATTTAATGATTGATTACCATATTTAACTAAAACTTTTAACACTGCTTGAGAAAAATTACGATAAAATAAATTTTCCATTAAACCCAGACTTATATATCTTTCTGTCTTCTATATAAATGAGCAATGTCTATAATATTATAATTAATATCATTATTTAATACATCTAATTTAATTTTAATACATATTGTTTTAATTTCATTATTCATATAAACCTTCTATATAATTATATATTAATAAATTATTATTTATTCCTATAATTTAATTTATTATTCATACCCTTATTTAATATATTAATATTACATTCATCAGGGTCTTTACCTTGAGGTAAATAAATAATATTTATTTTAGTTATATATTCACTTTTCTGTTTTTCTAGCATCTTTTTGAATCTTTCAGCTCCATTTATTCCAGCTTCATCTCCATCAAATACAATATTTACAATAGATATTTGAGGCATTTTACTTAAAAAATAAGCTTGAAAATTAGAACCTACACCAACTAAAGAACAAGACTGTAAACCTAATCTTAATAAATGTAATGAATCAAATATACCCTCACATAAATAAATAGGCTCATCTTCTTTTAATTTGGATAAACATTCATAAAGACCCCATATAGGTTTAGTTTTAGTTTCTGGTATAAAAAATCTTTTAACTTGATTTGAAGCTACCCTCCTTATAATTGCTCTTACATTACCTTGTAAATCTTTAATAGGAAATGTAACAGTTGTATAAATTAATCCACCCGACTTAAAATTATTATCTATACCTATGTCGAATTCTTCTATTTGTTCATCAGTTAAACCTCTTTTATATAAATAAGAATGTGTATATCTATACTTTTCAAGTTCGCTTTCTTCAATAGCAGGTAAATCAAAATCAAGATTTTTATATAACTGATTTTGCTTCCACAATCTATAACCTTTTTGCTCATTTGTTTTTAATTTATCTTCAATAACATATTTTGAATATACATTACCTGTTTTTTTAATAATCCATTGAAGTCCAATATATTCTATAGGCTTTCCTGTTAATAAATATCCTATCATTGCGGTAAAAGAACTTGTTTCTTTACAAGCAAAACAACCTACTGTACCAGCTTCATATTCCTTGCCGTTATATATAAAAGAATTCTTACTTAAAGTTGCAGAAGGTGTAGACTCTTGTCCATTTTTATGATAAGGACAAGTAAATACTATTTTATCTGACTTATCTACAACATCTTTAAAATAAGGCCTATTACGTAATTTCAATTCTTCTTTTAATTCTAATATAAGTTTATAAGGATCGATTTCATATTTCAAATCATTTAATTTCAAAATAATTCATCCTCCTCTTCATCAGTTAACGGTCGTACACGAGCGTCATCAGCATCTAAAGCAGCACCATCTCTATCCTTAGGTCTCCTTTTACTTGATTTACTTCTAACTATATTTTCTCCACCTTCATCTTCACCTGCATATTCAAATTCACCTAAGTTCCAATCAACATTATAAACCAAATCAATACCCATTCTTCCATATCTATTTTTCTTAATACCTATATAGAATTGTTTTTCATTTTTATCATATCCTAAAGAAAGAACTCTTGTACTATTTTGTGCTATAGCATCAGAATCTCTTATAGCATATAAAGATAATGTTTTTTCATTTGTTTTATTTTCAGTACGATTAGCTTGAACAGCTATTATTATAGGTATTTTATGTCTTTTACTAATTTGTATTAAATCAAAAGATATATCATTTAATTTATCAGTTGTATTTTGATTATATGTAGCTCTATAATTCTTTATAAAAGAAATACCATCTATTGCTAAAGCTTTTAAATTTTTCTTTTTAATAAGAGTTTCAATTTTAGGTGTAGTTAATTCATTGTCAAAATATTCAAGGTCAAAAAATAAAAAATTATCTCTTTGATTATCGTTTTTAAGATTATTTACATAGTTTTTATAACTTTCACTATAATTACCTTTCATTAATTCATTATTAGGAAAATGATGTTTTAATGTATCATACCTATGCATTACTATAGCAGAACTCATTTCAGGAGATATAAACCCACATTTATAATTATCAGTTAAATGAGATAAAAACTTAATTATAATCCAAGTTTTACCAATATTAGTACGTCCAAATACAGTTATTAAATCTTCACCTTTCTTAAAACCGTGTAGATAGTTATCTAAGTCATCTAATCCTGTAGAAATATAATCACTACTATTAATACTATTTAATCTTTCTTCTTTTGATGTTTGTACAAAACCTTCTTTTTTATCTGATTCCAACGAATCTAATTTATTCTGATATTCTACTAATATACGTTGTATTTGAGGAAAAGTATATTCAGCTTCTATATCACCATTTTCAAAAGAATTGTTTATTATTTCTTGATATTTATTTAAATACTTACGTGTTATTAAATCATTTATAACGTATTTATAATCATCTAAAACATAAAGTTCTGGAAACTTTGGAAATCTATTTTTAAAAATAACAACTTCAGGAACTTTTTTA
>ERZ1034723.304-NODE-304-length-28154-cov-15.085448_pt1 | contig 28154 bp, 25 predicted proteins | sample MGYA00520637_ERZ1034723 | MGnify/ENA primary metagenome ERZ1034723 (study PRJEB33766, sample SAMN09781719) | gut metagenome | biome: gut microbiome | host: Homo sapiens | place: Madagascar | study: EMG produced TPA metagenomics assembly of the PRJNA485056 data... | reverse complement strand
GCTATGCGTCCTTTCGGACCATGATCCAAAATCAAGTCTTTCCTACGCAGTCCGACTGTGATAAAATAATGAAAAGACTACATTTCACCCGGAGGAATCACACGATGGCAAAAAAGAAGGCTGAAGAAAAGCCCTTAAATCTGGATCAGATTTTGTTCAACTGCCGGGATTATCTGCGCGCGGCGCGCAATTCCGGATCTTTTTTTGAAAAACGCGATATGATGCTTACCCTTGTGTTTCTGCGCTTTATCGGCGAGAAATACGAGGACGGCATTGAAAATCTGCGCAACAAGCTGAAAGCACAGGGTCTTGACCCGGACGATGAAGATATCAAGGCGGCGTTCTTTGATGACCCCAGCTTTGACGACGGAACGTACAGCCTGCCGCCGGAAGCACAGTGGAATACCATCATCAACACGCCGAGTGCCAACCTGAATGTGGCGCTGGACACGGCACTGCACAGCATTGCCGCCGGGTCGGAGCAGCTGAAGGGCTGCTTTGTCGAGGGTACCTTTACCACCCGCAACCTTGCGCCCAACGACATCAAGAAGATCGTGGACGAAGTCAACAAGATCAGCCACAAGCAGTTCGGCGAGGAAAAAGACCTGATCGGGCGTGTGTACGAATACTTCCTCAAGGAGTTTGCCGTCAACGCCACGAAAGAAGAGGGCGAGTTCTACACGCCCCACGATGCTGTGCAGCTAATCGCCGCCATGATCGAGCCTTTCGACGGCACACTCTACGACCCCTGCTGCGGCTCTGGCGGTATGTTCGTGCAGAGTGCCGCACTGGTGGAATCGAAGCAGGGCGATATCAACCGCATCAACGTGTACGGTCAGGAGAAAGAAGCTGCCACCTACCGCCTTGCCAAAATGAACCTTGCCCTGCGCGGCATCAGCCACAACCTTGGCGAAACTTACGATTCCAGCTTTACCCATGACCTGCACAAAGGGCTGCACTTTGATTACATCATGGCGAACCCGCCCTTCAACCTGAAAGGCTGGTACGACAGCGACCTGAAAGACGACCCCCGCTGGGCCGATTATTCCACTCCGCCGGAGAGCAACGCCAACTATGCGTGGATCCTGCACATTCTCTCCCACCTGAAACCCGCCAACGGTGTGGCCGGGTTCCTGCTGGCCAACGGAGCATTGAACGATGGCGACACGCTGGACATCCGCAAAAAGCTCCTCCAGAACGACAAAGTGGAAGCCATCATCGTTCTGCCGCGCGAACTTTTTATCACCACGGATATCAGCGTGACCCTGTGGATCCTCAACCAGAATAAAAAGGGCGGCAACTACCACGGCAGAGCATTGCGCAACCGGGAGCATGAGATTCTGTTCATGGATCTGCGCCAGTGGACGAAAAATCCGGTCAAGGGTGAGGGCAAAAAGAAGGTTCTGCTGGACACCAACCAGATCGACCGTGCAGCGGGTATCTACCATACTTGGCAGAACGAAGGCACTGACGGAGCAGCCTATGCCGTGCCGGAGCTGTACCGTAGTGTGGGCATGGAGGAGATCGAGCAGAACGGCTGGGCACTAACCCCCAGCAAGTACATTGAGTTCATCGACCATGACTTGGGCATTGATTACGAAGCGGGGATGGCGCGCATCCAGAAGGAGATGCAGGACATCATGAAGCAGGAAAAGGATTCCCAGCGGATGCTGGAGGAAGCATTCAGGGGGATTGGCTATGGGATTGAGTAACTATAAATTGGGTGAATTACTCGTCCGAAATACTGAAACCAATGCTGAAGCCGCTTTTGGAATTGAAAATGTCAGAGGGCTTCTAAACACCAAGGAAATTTCTGGCACAAAGGTGAATGTCACTAACCGGGACTTGACAAAATTTCTTGTTGTTCGACAGGACGGCTTTGTTTTCAATCACAGAGTCCATGATAAATTGGGACTAGGCTACAATACATCCGAAGAGACCTATCTTTTTACCAATGACTATGTAGCTTTTTATGTCAAACCAGAATTGAGCGGAACTGTTCTTCTGCCCGATTACCTCTATATGTGGTATCTTCGTCCTGAATTTGACCGCTATATGCTCTTCAAGACCTACGGAAGCGCAACGCTCTTCTTCAGCTGGGATAATATGTGCGAACTGGAAATCCAACTTCCTGATGTTTCAGTTCAGCAGAAATATGTAAACGTCTACAATGCCATGCTTGCCAACCAGCAGAGCTATGAGCGCGGATTGGAAGATTTGAAACGGTCATTTGAAGCACTGATCGACCGATATAAACATATCGCTCCAAAGAAAGCTGTTGGAACAGTTCTGCATGAAGTCGATAACCGCAATGATAACGGCAGTATCACCGATGTGCAAGGTATCAATATCGAGAAGCGTTTTATGCCGACGATTGCCAATACAACGGATGTCAACTTGTCCAAATACAAGGTCGTTCGGAAAGGTCAGTTTGCATTTTCAGGAATGCAGACCGGACGAGACCAGTGCATTCGCATTGCGCTGTTTGATAAGGACAAGCCGATTATTATTTCCCCTGCCTATACAGTTCTGGAACCAAATGACAACTCCGTTCTGCCTGAATACATCATGATGTGGTTCACCCGTAAGGAAGTAGACCGCCGGGGCGGGTTCATGAGTGATGCAAGTATCAGAACCAATCTGGATTTGGACAGATTCTATGAAATTGAGATTCCTGTCCCGGAAATTGAAATCCAGCAGGATATTGTGGATATTTTCAAAGCCTATAACACCCGCAAGGGCATTGCCAAAAAATTAAAGAATCAAATCCAGAACATTTGCCCGATTTTGATAAAAGGTTCCATCGAGGAAGCACAGAAAACAGACGAGGCATAAATTATGGCGAAGTTGAAGGACTATCAGGGGCGCTACTGCGAATCGGATTATGAAAACGCCTTTCTTGCTCTGCTGGAAAAGGCAGGCTGGACCTACTCTGCCGGGAACACCATCCAGCGCAAGTCCCGGCATGACGTTCTGATTGCAGCGGACTTTATGGAGTTTCTGCGCGATTCCAGCCCGCAGCTGACCGAAGAAGAACGGACACACATCTTCGATACCGTGCGCCTTGCCGGCGGCGAAAGCGATTTTGCCACGCTGCACAAGGTATACAACTGGATGGTCTACGGCATCCAGTTCGTGCCGCAGAACGGTCTGCCCTGTATGGTGCCTTTGATCGACTTCGACGACCCGGCTAAAAATATCTTCCGGGCGGTAAACCAGTTTACCATCGAGTACACCAACAACGGCCAGAAGGAGAACCGCCGCCCCGATGTGCTGTTGTTCGTCAACGGGATGCCGCTGTGCGTCATCGAGCTGAAAAATCCGGCAGATGCCAACGCCACCATTCACGACGCATGGGAGCAGATCACCATTCGCTACTGGCGGGATATCCCGCACCTACTGCACTACTGCCCCCTTGCCTGCATCTCGGATGGAGTCAAGACCCGGCTGGGTACGGTGCGTACCCCTTATGAGCATTTCTACGCATGGCGGCGTGTGAACGACGGCGACCAGCTTTCCACCCTGCCTTTTGCTGAGACGGAAACCCTCATCAACGGCGTGTACAGTCCGGCACGGTTTCTGGAAATTTTCCGGGATTACATCTATTTTCAGGATAGTATCTACGACAGCAGCGAAGTGGAGATCGTCTGCCGTTATCCGCAGTTCTTCGCCGCACGGAAGCTGAAACAGAGCATCGTGCAGTCGGTAGTCAGCGGCATCGGCAAGGGCGGCACTTATTTTGGCGCAACCGGCTGCGGCAAAACCTATACCATGGCGTTTCTGGCACGTCAACTTGCCCTGCGCTGCACCGACACCCCGGAGATTGGCTCCCCCACCATCGTGATGATCGTAGACCGGGACGACCTGCAAAAGCAGAGTGCCAAGCTGTTTACCAAAAGTCAGGAGTTTCTCAATCTGGGGCAGGTGTCTGTGGTCAAAAACCGTGCCCAGCTCCGGGACGAATTGGGCAAGCGGCAGAGCGGCGGGTTCTACATCTGCACCATTCAAAAATTCTGCGACCGTAAAGAGGATAAGATCGGGCTTATCAATGCCCGGCGGAACATTGTCTGCTTCTCGGACGAAGCGCACCGAACGCAGCTGGAACACTCCAAAAAGATCCAGTTCAGCAAGGATTCCGACGAGAACATGAAAGCACTGGTGTCAAAGCCCTATGCCAAGGTGCTGCGGGAAGCCTTTCCGCAGGCCACCTTTGTGGGCTTTACCGGCACCCCGATTGCGGAAACCTACCAGACTTTCGGCAACGAAATCGACCGCTATACCATGGATCAGGCAGTTGCCGATGGCCTGACGGTTCCCATCAAATATCATCCCCGCATTGCAAAAGTCCTGCTGGACAAGAAAAAAGTCAGGGAAATCGAAGCCTACTACAAGCGTTGCGCCGAGGACGGTGCGACCAAAGAGGATATCGAGGCCAGCAAGGAAGCTATGAGTTCCATGGAAATCATTCTGGGCGAGCCGTCCCGTCTGGAACGTCTGGCGGTGGATATCCACGACCACTATGTTTCTTCCTGCGAAAAAGACCCCGACCGGGTGCAGAAAGCCATGATCGTTTGTTCCAGCCGCCCCATCGCCTTTGCGCTGATGGAAAAGTTCAAGGAAAAATACCCGGAGTGGTTTGTGGAAAAGAAGGTACCGGATGGCGTTTCGCTTTCCAAAGAGGAGCTTGCCAAGCGGAAACCAATGCCCTTTATGGCGATGGTAGCCAGTGTTGGCAGCAACGACAAGCCGGATATGTATAACTACCTTGGCGGTGTCAAGAACGACAAGCGTTCGGAAACACTGGATGCAGCGTTCAAGGATGAACAGTCGAATTTCCGCATCGTCATCGTTGTCGATATGTGGATCACGGGATTTGATGTGCCGTGCCTTACTTATATGTACAACGACAAGCCGCTTCAAAAACACATGCTCATCCAGACTATCAGCCGCGTCAACCGGAAGTATCCGGGCAAAGAGTACGGCCTGATCGTGGACTACATCGGCATCCGCGACAATATGCGCGAAGCTATGAAAATCTACGGCGGCAACACTTCTGTTGCCCCGACCGCGGACGATGTGGAGCAGGCAACCAATGCGTTCCGGGACGAACTGGGCGTTCTGAAGCAGCTGTTCACCGGGTATGACCTCACCCCGTTCCTGAGCGAAAAGACCGACCCGGTGGAGCGTTACCGCGCTCTCACCAGCGCAGCCGAACACGTTTTTGCTTCGACCGAGGAACTGAATACCGAAAGCCGGAACGGAACGCAGAAAGTTTCGTTCAAGACCTATTTCCTCAAAACCGTAAAGCGGATGCGTGTGGCCTATGACATCTGCCAGCCCTCCGGCGAACTGCATGAGGACGAATCTGCCCTTGCGCAGTGCTTTATGGCGATTGCAGGCTTTGTCCGCAAGATGAGCGGCACCAGCGATGTGGACACCGATACTATGAACCGCAATGTTGCCCGGATGGTAGAAGAAGCCCTGAAGTACAATCAGGTAGAAAGTATCCTTGACAACGGCGAGGAAGAGGATATTTTCAGCCCGGAATATTTTGAAAAACTGTCCGACATCAAGATGCCTGCCACCAAACTGGAAATCCTCGTCAAGATGATGAAAAAGCAGATTCGGGAATACAGTGCTGTGAACCAGCTGGCCGCAATGACCTATGAGCAGATGTTGGAAGCGACCATCCGGGAGTATCACGAGCGGCGCAAGCATCTTGCCGCCGAAGAAGCTGGCGAAGCACAGGAGCAGGCTTCGGATGATATTATCAAAGCTGCCTACGACCATGCGCTGGAAGTGTTGCGGCAGATGAAAGAGAGCCGGGAGAGTTTCCGAAAGATCGGTCTGACCTTTGAAGAAAAGGCGTTCTACGATATCCTCCTTGCCCTGCGGGACCAGTATAATTTCGAGTATGGCACCGACCAGAATGTGGACGGTGTAGTTGTCAACGATAAGTGCAAGATGTTGGCGAAAAAGGTCAAAGAAATCATCGACACCAAATCTTCTTTTGCCGACTGGCTGAACAACCAGAACGTCCGTGACCAGTTGAAACTGGAAATCAAGATCTGCCTCGTCAAAAATGGTTATCCTCCACAGTATAGCCCAGAAGTTTTCCGTAAGGTGATGGAGCAGGTGGAGAACTTTGAGGAAAATAATTCAAATTGATTTTTAGGAAGTGTAGCTCGTGAATTGCATAAAATCGCTGCATATAGAAGGCTTTAAGAAATTCGTTTCGCTGGATGTGTTATTTAATGAACACATGAATATTCTCGTTGGAGAGAACGAGGCAGGAAAAAGCACTATTCTGGATGCGCTTAAAACGGTTCTAAATCAGCAATATCGGAATGCAGATAAATCGGTGCTAAAGGATTTATTGAACGTAAGTCAGGTTGCCGCTTTTCAAGCAAATCCAAGTATAAGGACCCTCCCACAAATTATAATCGAGGTAGAATTAACACTTGATCCTCGTCAAAAGAATTCCGACTATTTTTATGGTGAGGTTTACGGCGATAAAAAAAGCCAACCTGAAAAATACGGTATTCGGTTCGAGTGCAAGTACGATGCCGAACTTGGCACAGGTATAGAGCAATCTATCCTTAGTGGAAATGTCCCCTATGAATACTATACTTTAACATGGACGACTTTTGCAAATCGTCCTTATCAAATGATTAAACGTCCTTTGAACTTTTTATCTATTGACACAACCAGTAGCGCAGCGGCACCTTCGTTTAACTACTATAACAGGACTTTGTTTACAAGCAAATATGACCCAGTCACCAGAGCAAGGGCCAAGAATGAGTTCAGAGTGAATTTAGAGAAGGCCCTTGAGTCAACCAACCTGCCGGATATCAGTGAACACAGAAAATTTGGGATTGATAGCAAAAAAGTCATTTTGGAAACAGTTTTATCTGTATATGAAGATTCTATCGCGCTTGAAAATCGTGGAAGCGGTATGGAAAGTCTTATCAAAACACAAATTGCGCTGGACAAGTCAAATGGCTTGAACGTCATTCTAATGGAGGAGCCGGAAAATCACCTAAGTTTTTCGTCTCTGCAAAAAATGCTCGATACGATTTCGACCCAACAAGAAAACTCTCAAATTATCGTTGCAACGCATAGCAATATGATTGCAAGCAGACTTAATCTCAAAAATGTTCTTTGGATTGCGGAAGATGAGGTTAAATCTTTGGCGGGCGTAAAGCCTGATGATGCTGAATTTTTTGTTCGGGCAGATGACAATGGATTCTTACAGCTGTTACTGTCAAAAAAAGTTTTTCTTGTTGAAGGTGCAACAGAATTCCTTCTTCTCCCACTGTTCTATAAACAACTTACCGGACGCACTACTGAAAATGATGATGTTTCCATTATCTCCTGTAACGGCATTTCATATAAGCGATATCTTGAAATCGCCAAGGCAACAAATAAACGTATTGCAGTCGTTACAGATAACGATGAGGAACTACAAAAGATTAAAGATGCAGATACTTTCAATCAATCTGCTATAAATCAGCGTATCTTTATGGGAAAAACGATTGACGAGTGGACATGGGAAGCCTGTATTTATAAAGAAAACAAAGCAACCTTAGATGGCATGATTTCGGTTAAGAAGGATGCAAAATACTTGTTTCATGAAAAAGATTACGGCCCTGTACTAGGCAAAATGCTCCAAAACAAGGTCGATGTTGCTTATCAAATGTTAACCTCCGATACCACATTCGTGGTGCCACAGTATGTAAAGGAAGCTATCGAATGGCTAAGCGCGTAATTTTGGCTGTAGCAGGTGCCGGAAAAACTTATCATATCTGTCACACAATAGATCCTACTAAGCGAAATCTTATTCTGGCATTTACGCATGAAAATATCTTTAATATCCAAAAGGAACTGTGCGATGCTTTTGGTTGCATCCCTGATCTGACAACGGTTGCAACCTTCCACTCATTCGTGTACCACCATCTGGTTTTACCTTATGAACCAAGTATAGCAGAACATTTTGGTGCCACCAATTTTACGAGTCAGGGGATTAGCACTATAACCCCTCCACAACAAGTGATTCCTAATACGACAGTTCCAAATCCATATTATATCAAAAAAGACTATCTTCGGCACTATATCACGAGGAAACAACAGTATTATTGTGCCACCCTGTCAGAATTGGTTCTTCAAATAAAGCAAGGAAAAGACAGCCTTATCAAAAGAGCAGCAACACGATTAAATATTTTCTTCGATTGTATACTGATTGATGAGTTTCAAGATTTCCGAAATTATGATTATGAACTCATAATGTCTCTTTCAAAGTATCTTCGCGATATTGTTCTTGTCGGCGATTACTACCAGCATTCTGTTTCAGGAAGAAACAATTCAGGAAAACCATTTAAGATAAAAAAGAGTAATGTAAGCTGTGTTGATTTTATCACAAACTTGAAGAAATCCGGCTTTTCTGTAGATTTAACAACTTTGGAAAAATCCAGACGGTGTTCATTGGAAATTTGCGAGTATGTAAGAAAAAAACTTGGGATACATATTGACTCCTATGGAATTAGCAACGGTTCCGTCATTTGGGCAGATGAAAACGCAAAAGAAATACTTGAAAACAATCAAATTGTAAAATTGATTAATAAGAATGCTTCAAGTTATGACTTTCGCGCCATGAACTGGTCCTATTCTAAAGGAGATACGGTTGACGAAGCATGTGTGATTCTTACTGAAAATCTCGAAAATCTTGGTGAAGATACTTTTTCGGCTGGCAAATTGGGCCCAGTGACACTAAACCAGCTATACGTTGCGATGACGAGGAGTCGCGGAAATTTATATCTTATGAAATTTTCAACGTTCAAAAACCTGAAAGATCAATATATAGAGAGAAAGCTTTAACACTTCATTGGATTCTACTCCCACATCAATGTTACATCGCCTATCAATCTAGATGCTGTTAGATTGATAATACCGCTTTTGGATTTCGTAGAATAACTTTCTGCATACAACAAAAATTGAGATAGGCGCCCCCTTTTCGGGCAAGTCTATCTCTTTTTCGGTCGTTTTGCAATAGCCCCATTTTACGCATCAGGAAAATTGATGCCCACCCGTGTATGATGAGAATCATAGGCTGATGAGCACCTTACTTTTCATAGAAGTGAACAGTTAATCTCCCTTCCTGTCATGGTTATAACCAAGGCAAAGGTAACCTTTCATTGCTTGCACCCCCTTCTTCACACTCTTTTTTGTTCACAAGCTGGAACACATGAAATCATCCAGAAAAATCCCCCTGTTTACCAAAGAAAAGCTCTTGTTCCGGCTTCGGTCTTTTCGTATACTGAAAGCAGAAAAATTCAGGGAGGAAAGAACGATGCCACTCAAGTTGATTGCCGCCGATCTGGACGGCACCCTGCTGAACGAAGCGGGGGAAGTTTCCGAATTTACACAAAAAGTGTTTCTGCGGGCGCAACAGGATGGCATCCGTGTCGTGCTGGCAACCGGACGGGATCTGCCGCACTTTGAAACGGTGCGGGAAGCACTGCATACAGATATGTTCTCTCAGAATTTCTACATTGCATTGAATGGCGCACTGGTCGTGAATTGCGAAACCAGAAAAGAACAGCGCATCAATGGATTTGCGCCGGAAACGATCGACCCAGTGCTGCGCCTTGCCGAGGAATACGATCTGGAAGCATTATGCTATACCCGAAACGGACGGTTCCGGTATGCCAAGCAGGGATTTGAGCAGCGACGGCTGACATACCTGAAGCAGAATGGTCTGGCCGTTGAGGACAATGTGGAGCATCTGCTTGGCAGAAACATGGAATTGGAAACACCCCATTATCCGGAAACTGCCGGTTCAGTGCAGAAAATCGCCTATCTGCATTCTTCCCTGAAATTGCAGCGGCTTCTGCCGGAACTGCGTGCAAAGCTGCCTGCACAGTGCAGTGCTCTGCTGGTGACACCCTGCTGGGTAGAGGTTGTGCCGGACTGGCTCAATAAGGGGACTGCCTTACAAAAGATCATGCAGCAGTGCGGCATTCTTCCGGAGGAGGCTGCTGCTTTTGGGGATGGTGAAAACGACATCAAAATGCTGAAAAGTGTCACCCACGGCTATGCCATGAGCAACGCTTTTCCTTCAGTGCTGGAGCAGATCCCGCTGCATGCACCTGCAAACAGAGAGGACGGCGTGGCAAAAACGATCTGCAAGCTATGTGGATACTCAGATCTCCTGCCGTAGTTCCTTACGATAGGCTTGCGGCGTTTTGTGGTATATTTTTTGGAACTGATCGGTAAAGCTTCGGATGTCGTTGAAGCCAACGGCATCTGCGATTTCGTAGTTATGCATATTGGTGGAAACAAGCAACTGCAAGGCGTGCTGAAGCCGCACAGAGATCAGATATTCCTTGAAGTTCTTCCCGGTATTCTTTTTGAAGTAACTGCTGAAATAGCTGGAATTCATGTGGAAATGGTTTGCCATGGTTTCCAGCGTCAGGGGCTCTGCGTAATGCTCGTCGATATAATTCAAGGCACGCAAGGCATCCGTTTTGTCACTATCACTGTATTTTTCACGCGCAGCGCAGAGGAATAGCTTCAGCTGGTTTCCGATCAGCTGGACCAGCTGATCGTAGGTATGGCAGGCGGATGCCTGCGAAACGACAGGATTGGTATCGGTATGGCTGCCATCCTTGCCGTAGGACTCTACCTGCTGGACCACATTGCTATAAAGGGTCAACAGACGCATCTGGGCAGCCTGTACGTTTCCGTTGCAGACGGCACAGCAGGCAGAGCAGTAGGCGGCGTATTCGGTCTGGAACTGGGTTGGGTTCAACTGCAGACAGGCATCCAGTACCTTCTCCCGCTGTGTACGCAGTTGCGCGGCAGTGTTTTCGGATTTGAAGGGCTGCTGCTCCGGCAAAAGAACAGTGCCGTTCAGCCAGCCATCAAAATAAAACAGTCCGCTGCGGCTTTTCAACTGGTTGACCCTGTCGGGAACCTGTGTTACATCCGCAGCCTGCTGACCGATGAGGAACAGTACATGATTTCCGGTGTGAAGCTGGATCGTGCTGGTAAGTTCCTGTAATGCGGGTACCAGACGGTCTGCTGTATAGTTTTTGAACAGCAGGCAGACCGGAGATGTGGCGTCATAGATCTCGGCGTCGATGCCGGAAGCATGATGCCATGTTTCCACCTCGTTGGATACGGCAAATTCCATCAGCCGCCGCTCCACGGAACTGGAAGGAACCGGGGAGGTTACAGCGTAAAGCACCGGCAGATAGGCGCTCAGCGTTTCCACACTGGGAGGGATGATGGGCAGGTCGGTTACGTTGATCTCTGGCTGCACATCGGGGATGGGCAGGCATTTGCGCACACTGGAGAGCAGATCATCCCGATTTACCGGCTTGAGCAAAAGGTTTACCGCCCCCAGCTGCATGGCACCCAGTGCATATTCAAATTGACGGTAGCCGCTGATGAAGATGACTTTGGTGTCTACATGAGCGGCGTGCAGCCCTTCCAGAATTTCCAGACCGGTCTTGCCGGGCATATTGATGTCCAGGATCGCAAGATCCGGCTTGTGCTGAATAAGCAGTTCCAGTGCGCTGGCACCATCGTTGCAGGTGGCAACGATGTGGATGCCGAGCTGCTCCCAATTGATGATCTTCTGCAGGCCATGCACGATAATGGGTTCATCGTCAGCGAGGATCAAATTCCACACGATTGTTTTCCTCCTTGAAGTGTTTGGGCAGTTTCAGGCAGACGGCAGTGCCGACCCCGGGCCAGCTGCTGATAGTCAAACCGTATCCCTCACCATAGAGGGTCTTTAACCGGTCGTGGACGTTTTTCAGACCGATACCACCGGTATGCCCTTCCTCGGGTGGTTTGGCAAGCCCCTGTAATTGCTTTGTTAAACCTGCAAGGGTGCTTTTGCTCATCCCGCAGCCGTTGTCTAGTACGGTGATCTCCAGATCTTCCCCAACTGCTTCGGCAGTGATCTGTACAAGCCCCATGCCGGGCTTGTTTTTCAGCCCGTGCTTATAGGCGTTTTCCACCAGTGGCTGCAGGCTGAGTTTTGGCAGCTCGCAGCTGCCAAAGCCTTTTTCCTGAATATCCAACTGGATCTTGTCATTGTAACGGAAATTCAGCAGAGAAACATAGCTTCGGATCAGTTCCAATTCCCCATGCAGGGAGATCATGGTGGCGTTGTCGAGAGCATATTGCATCTGCTGTCCCAGCAGCTCGATCATGTGAGCAGCCACGGGCGCATCCTCGCTGACTGCCTGCATCCGAATCACTTCCAGCGTGTTGTTCAGGTAGTGGGGACTGATCTGTGCTTTTAAAGCGTTCAGTTCGGCTTCATTCTGTTTCATGCGGGCCACATAGTACCGGTTGATATAATTTTGCAGGCTGCGGGACATGGTGTTGAACTTTCTTGCAAGAATACCGATCTCGTCGTCACTGTCCACGGCAATGTTTACCTTCAATTCGCCCCGCTCCATGCGCTCCATCTGTTCCATCATGTCGGAAAGTGGGTGGGTGATCCCATTGGACAGGCGGGAGGCTCCCCATACAACGGCGATCGCACACAGCATGATGACCAGCACCAGCATTCCCCGCAGGACGTATAGCTCGGACTGCGCCTTGACCTTGTCTACATCAAAGCAGACCGTCCAGCCGGTATCCTCCAGTCTGGTCTCAAAGTGCAGCTTGTCCAGATTGGCGGCGATGCTCTGGTCGATCCAGTTGTCATTTTCGGCACGATGGTACAGGATGGAGCCGTCACTGTCGATGACCTGCAGTGTGCCGTTGTCAAAGATGTCGATAGAGTCAAATACCAGCGCCAGATCCTGCTCTGTCAGATGGGAGCTGTTGGCACTTCGCAGCAATTTCAGACCTTTGCCGGCAAATTCGACGGCCTGCATATATTGTGCATCCAGCAGCTCGGTGCAGCGGGCATCAAAGACCCGATAGGTGAACCAGGTCAGCACGATCATGGGCAGCATGGCAAGGCCAAGGGCACCTACGATGATCTTGGTTTTCAGATGATGGTTCACGGCATTGCCTCCTTTGCGATGGATCATATTTAATATAGCATAATAAAAAAATGAAAGCAAACCATCCGGTGACTGCTTGTGCAACATCCAAAGAAAGGGCAGAAATATCTGAAAAAAGTCCCTTTTCCTCGGCGGAAAAATCGTGTATCCTGAGGACAGAAACGTGGATGGGAGGAAAACTCAGATGCAGAGCGCAGTGCTGGAAATTGTGAACAAGGCTGGTGAAGTGCTGGCACAGGGCAAAAATGTCCTGCTGTATGATGCTGCGTATCAGCCCGGAGATGCAGTGGTACTGACGGTGCCGCAGACAGGATACTACGTGATCTGTCTGGAGGACACGCTGGGCAGGGAACTGGTGTATATGAAGGAGACGACCTATCGCTGGGCGATCCCATTCGAGGAAGGGCGTATCAGTTACAACCCCCGTGCCTTTGTTGGCGAACGGCACTATCTGACCGCTCGTCAGGCAACCGTAGAGGAGATGGAGTTGCCCCGCAATCTGGCGCAGAATGTTTACGACTGCCACGGCAACGAGAGCTGCTTCCCCCACGCATGGGCAAATGTGGAGACCCGGGGCGAGTCCGTGTTCGCTGCCCGCAACGCCATTGATGGGGTCATCTATCCGTGGTGCCACGGCCGCTATCCCTTTGAGAGTTGGGGCATCAATAAACGGGAGGATGCCTGCTGGCAGCTGGACTTCGGACGCCCGGTCTGTGCGGAAACACTGGTTCTGACCACTCGGGCAGATTTTCCCCATGACGCATGGTGGACCAGTGTCCGGCTGACCCTTTCCGATGGGACAGTGAAAAGACTGCAGTTGCAAAAAACGGCAGAAGGACAGTGCTTTGATCTGCAGGGGGCGATCATCAGCGGTCTTGTCCTGGATGAGCTGAAAAAAGCAGAGGATCCCTCTCCGTTCCCGGCACTGACACAGGTGCAGGTGTTTGGGCACGAACTCTGAAAGGAGCAGAAGAATGGTTATGTTCCGGAAAAATGAGATCACGGTTTCCACCCGGATGGAAAAACAGGATTACAAACGTTTTCTGCTGGAAAACGCCTACAAGATCTCCACAGTCAGCACGTTGGTCGGTCGGCTGGCACTGGCACTTATCATCACGCTGCTGGTACGCAACGCTCTGCATCCCTCCGCTGGCGTGATGGCAGTCGTATTTGCAGCAAGTCTTGCGCTTTTGTTTGCCATCCAGCGGTTTGAGCTGGAGTTGCAATACCGCATGAACACCGACCACGACCCGCTTCAGCAGTTTGGACGCTGGCAGACCCTGCATTTTGGAAGAGATGGCGTGGTTATCCGCGCACAGGATGTGAAGCAGACTGGGGAGATTCCCTACGAAAAACTGATCCGCGTGGCGGAGACCGGCGAATACTTTTACCTCTATATGAGCCGGAAGGCTGCGGCGATCGTCCGTAAGCAGGATATGAAGGACACCGAAGCCGCCGAACTGTCTGCATTCCTGAAAGAAAAAATGAGCCCTTACTATATCTGCCGCTGCTGATCTGCAATAGGAAGCGGTAGATGTTTAAGCCTTGCTTTTGCGATTTCTCTCCAATTGCCTCCGAAAAAAGCTCGTTTGTATGTTGAATACAAACGGGCTTTTTTCAATGGAGGGCGTTTTTTGTATGCAAAAAACACCCAAAAAAACACCGCCTTAATCCAAAAAAAATGTCTTTCCGAACAGAAGGAAATGCGGTATCCTTTAATCACAGACAAGGACAGGCAAGGAGGAATACCCAATGACCAAACTGATCCTGATCTCTCACGGCAAGCTGAGCGAAGGAATGGCTTACTCTGCACAGATGATCGCCGGTGAGAACGAAAATCTTTCTTACTACGGACTGATGCCCGGCGGCGATGTGGAAAAGGACATCATCCGCCCCATCCGCACCCGGGTGCAGGCAGAGCCGGACAACCAGTTCCTGATCGTTTCGGATCTGTTCTGCGGCAGCGTGTACAATGCAAGTTTCGGGTTGCAGAATGAGCCGAACGTGCTCATCGGCACCGGCATGAACCTTTCGCTGGTGACAGATCTGCTCATCAATATGGAAGAGGGCTACACCGCCGAAAGCTTTGCACAGGCCATTGAGGACAGCCGCCAGTTTACCATGGTGCTGCCCAAGCTGGAAGGTGCACAGGCAGACAGCGCAGAGGACTTTTTCTGATGAACAACATTGTAAAAGAGACGCTGGACGCCCGGTACACGATCCCAGCCGCTCCGCTGGACAAGGTGTGGCTGAACGGAGCTCTGCGGGAGGTGCTGGACCGTCTGGATGCCATGATACCCCGGTTCACCGAGACTTTCCCGGCGGCTGCGGCTGTGAATGGGATCTATCCAGCCGTGGAAAAGGTGGACTGGACAGAAGGCTTCTGGGTCGGAATGCTCTGGCTGGCGTATGAAGCCACCGGCGATAACAAATACCGGAAAACCGCTGAGGGGCTGCTGCCAAAGTTCCGCACCCGTCTGGAGCAGAAGGTCAAGACCAATACCCACGATCTGGGTTTTCTTTACAGCCTGAGCTGCGTGGCAGCATGGAAGCTGACCGGCAACGCCGAGGCTCGCAGCTCTGCACTGTGGGCGGCAGATTTACTGTACGAACGTTATAACCGCACCGCCGGCATCGTGCAGGCGTGGGGTGCGCTGGATGACCCTGCCAAGCAGGGACGCATGATCATCGACTGCAACCTGAACCTGCCGCTGCTGTTTTGGGCTACGGCGGAGACCGGCGTGCAGTGGTACGCCGAAGCTGCTAAGGACCACCTGCACCACGCTATGAAGTATCTGGTGCGACCGGATGCGTCCACCTACCATACTTATTTCATGGATGTGCACACCGGCAAGCCGCTGCGGGGCACCACCCATCAGGGCTACAGCGATACCAGCTGCTGGGCACGGGGACAGGCATGGGCGATGGATGGCTTTGCGCTGAACGCCCGGTATATGGCCGAGCCGGATCTTTTGGATATTGCACAGAAAACATCCATTTACTTTTTGAACCACCTTCCGGAAGATTACATCTGCTATTGGGATCTGATCTTCAAACCGGAGGACGGGCAGCCCCGTGACACCAGCGCCGTGAGCTGCGCCGTGTGCGGCTTGCTGGAACAACTGAAATACATGACACCGGAGGATGCACTTTGGTGGCCGTGGCACAATGCCGTGGTGCACATGATGTGCTCCCTGCGGAAAAATTACCTGACAAAGCCCGGACACGACGGTCTGCTGCTGCACGGCGTCTATAATTACCCCCGGGGCATGGGCATCGACACCCAGAACCTCTGGGGAGATTACTTCTATCTGGAAGCTCTGGTACGGCTGAAAAAACAATGGAATCCTTACTGGTAAAGCCAGTATGCAATAGAAAAGGAGGAAAACTGTTATGATCGCTTTAATGCGAATCGACAATCGTTTGATCCACGGTCAGGTCGCACTGCTGTGGACCAAGCACCTGCAGGCAAACCGCATTATTGTAGCAAACGACACCATCGTGAAAAACGAAGTGCAGGTGGCTGCTTTGAAAATGGCCTGCCCTGCAACGGCAAAATGCTCGGTTCTGTCGGTGGCAGATGCCATCAAGGTACTGAACGACCCTCGTGCTGAGCGGCTGCGCATTTTTATTGTGGTGAACAACCCCACCGATGCCCGCCGCATCGTGGAGGCCGTGCCCAGTGTGCCGCTGGTGAACATCAGCAACTACGGACATCTGGGCGACGACCTAAAGGAGCGGGTCAAGATCACGGATACCGTGTATGCGACCCCCAGTGATCTGGAAGATTTTGCACGCATCCAGAAGACCGGTGTCAAGTGCCAGTATCAGGTGGTGCCGGATAACACACCGCAGGATGTGTACGAACTTATCAAACAGGCAAAAAAAGGAGAGTAAATTATGGTGGTCAAAGCTTTGTTAGTGGCATTGGTCATGTTCATTGCCAAATTCAGTGACCATTGCTGGGGTCAGGCGCTGCTGGAGCGCCCCATCTGCTGCGGCGCAATGGTGGGTCTTGCTCTGGGCAATCTGCCCTTGGGCGTTGCCATTGGTGCACAGTTGGAACTGATCTTCCTGGGCACTATTACCATTGGCGGCTCGCTGCCTGCCGACCTTGCCGTCGGCAGCGTGCTGGCAACCGCATTTGCAATGCTGAACAATATCAGCAGCGAGCCCAGCGAGGCCGCCAGTGTTGCCATTGCTCTGGCAGTGCCTATCAGCCTGCTGGCAACCTACGCTTATCAGGTGTTCAAGCTGTTCTGTACCACCATGGTGCAGCGGTACGACCGCCTGCTGGAGGAAGATAAGCCCGAAAAGGCTCTGAACCTGAACATCATCCTGACCCTGATGTACCCCTCGATCTTTGCGATCATCGCATTCTTTGCCGTCCTGCTGGGCAGCAACGCCATCAGCGCTGTGGTCAACAGCATTCCCGAGGTCGTTCTCACCGCGCTCAAGACTGCCGGCAACGTCCTGCCTGCACTGGGCTTCGCAATCCTGCTCAAGACCATGTGGAAGACCGACATCGCCCCCTTCTTCTTCATCGGCTTCATCGCAGCCGCCTATCTGGGTCTGGGCACCGTGCCTGTGGCCATCATCGGTGTTGCCATTGCCGTGTACATCTGCCTGAACGATTACAAGCACATCCAGGAAATGCGTGAACTGAAAGCATCCGGTGTGCAGCCTGTTTCGGAAACGGAGGATTTCTTCAATGACTAACGAAATGCAGAATACCGTCAGCGCACCTGCAAAGGTCCAGCTGGATGAGAAAAAAGTCTTTAAGAGCATCTTCTGGCGGCAGTTCCAGCTGCTGGGCTGCATGAGCCACACCCGTATGCAGGGCATCGGCTTCGGCTGGGCACTGGCACCCACCCTGAAAATGATCTACGGCAACGATCACGATAAGTACATGGAGGCTCTGAAGCGTGAGTCCATGTTCTTCAACACCACACAGGCGTTAGCTCCCTTCATCATGGGTCTGGCAGTTTCCATGGAAAAGGAGAACGCTGAGAACACGGACTTTGATACCAACACCATCAACGGCATCAAGTGCGGTCTGATGGGACCCTTCGCTGGTATCGGCGATACCTTCTTCTACTCCACCCTGCGTGTCATCATCACCTCGCTGGTCATCGGTCTGGCTCTGAACGGCAATATCCTTGGACCCATCCTGTACCTGCTGCTGTACAACATCCCCAACTACCTCATCCGTTACTTCGGTATGGTGTACGGCTACCGTCTGGGCAGCACCTTCGTGCTGGAAGCTCAAAAGAGCGGCCTGTTGGAGTGTATCACAAAAGCGGCCTCCATTGTGGGCTTGATGATGATCGGCTGTATGACTTACAGCATGGTCTCCTTCAAGACTACCCTGTCCGTCACCATGGCTGGTTCTGCAAATCCCTTTGTTCTGCAGGACATTCTGGATAGCATCTGCAAGGGTCTGATCCCGCTGATCCTCGTTCTTGTCTGCTTCAAGGCACTGCGTAAGAAAGTCAGCCCCAACTGGATCATGCTCGGTCTGATCGCCTTTGGCTTTATCACCGTGTTCATCGGTCTGGTTTAACGACATTTCCCGGAGATTTCATCATAGAGAGAGGGGCATCCACTGGTACGGATGCCCCTTTTCTCATTGGAAAGGAGTTTTTATGCGTCAGCGGATACAAAACCCCATTCTGCCGGGCTTCCACCCGGATGCCAGTGCCCTGCAGGTGGGTGGGGACTATTACATTGCCACATCTACCTTTGAATGGTGGCCGGGCATCGACATCTACCACTCCACCGATCTTGTCCGGTGGGAGTGGGTCGCGGCACCGCTGCAAAAACCGGAACAGGTACCCAGCCATCTGGAGGGTAATTACAACTCCGGCAGCCTGTGGGCACCGCATCTGTCCTATGCAGATGGTCTGTTCTGGCTGGTGTATACCGATGTAAAAAGTTCCACAGCGTTCAAGGACACCCTGAATTACGTCATCACCGCCCCGGCCATCACTGGCCCATGGAGCGAGCCGACCTTTGTGACGGCAAGTGGTTTTGACCCGGCCCTGTTCCACGATGACGACGGCAGACACTATTTTTTGAATATGCTGTTTGACTGGCGGCTGGAGAACCCCGGCTTTTCCGGAACGGTCATTCAGGAGTTTGACGCAGAGAAACGCAAGCTCATCGGCCAGCGGAAACATTTCTACAAGGGCACGGTGCTGGGCGTGTGCGAAGGCCCGCAGATCCTGAAAAAAGACGGCTGGTACTATCTGCTCTGTGCTGCAGGCGGCACCGGCTACAGCCACGCCGCCACGGTGGCGCGGGCAAAAAGTCTGGACGGCCCGTGGGAAGATTCGCCCTATCTGCCGCTGATGACTACAAAGGATGATCCGTCAAATCCGTTGCAGAAAAGCGGCCACGCCTGCTTTTTGCAGAAAGGGGAGGAGTGGTACATCACACAGATCTGTGCCCGCCCGCTGACCGAGCGCGGCAACTGCACACTGGGGCGGGAGACCGCCTTGCAGAAGATCGAATGGGTGGACGGCTGGCCCCGGCTTACAAACGGCACCCATCACCCGGATATGGCCGTGGAAATTGAAGTGGACTCCCCGGTGCAGCCCTGCACCGATCACAGCGAGACGGTGAAGTTTGTCCCGGACGAAGCCCTGCCGGTCAGCTTCAAGACCCTGCGTGTGCCGCTGGAAGCAGAACGGGATTACAGCCTGACCGCCCGCCCCGGCTGGCTGCGGCTGTATGGCGGGCAGACCCTGTCCAGCCACCACCGCCAGACCCTGTTTGCCCGGCGGTGGGAAAGCTTCCGTTTTGCAGCCGAGACCACCTTGGACTTTGCCCCGCAGAACTTTCAGCAGGTGGCGGGCTTGATTTTGTATTACGACACCTGTAACTGGATCTACGCCTATGTGACATGGGATGAAGTGCAGCACTGCCGCATCCTGCGGGGGATGCAGTGCGATTTCAAGGATTTTTCCTACGGCAGCGAAGCGGTTTGCCTGCCAGAGGGAACGGTTTCCCTGCGGGCAGAGGTGGACCACGCCGAGGCACGGTTCTTCTACAAGACCAATGGGGCAGACTGGGCTCTGCTGGGCGGTGTGCAGCCTGCAGAGCACCTGAGCGATGACTATATCAACCACCGCCGTAAACGCTGCGCCTTTACCGGTGCCATGGTAGGCATTTGTGCACAGGATATGGATGCTCACGAGAGCTATGCCGACTTCCGGCAGTTCGTTTACCGGGAGATTATGTAAGGAGCACAGATCGTTTATGGAGTTACAGACAAAAGCAGATTTCGTTTCGCTGATGCACCGCTTTCTGGATCCGCTCAAGCCGTATTATTCGGCTGGCTGCGCCCGGTTGCATTTGGGTGAGACCGGTGCAAAATACAAACAGAGCACCATCGAGCTGGAAGCATTCAGCCGCCCGCTGTGGGCACTGGTGCCGTTCTGGACGGACGGTGGTTCTGACCCGGAGTTTGAAGCCATTTACCGCAAAGGGCTTGCTGCCGGTTCTGACCCGGAAAAACCTGAATATTGGGGGATCTGCAAAGACCATGACCAGTGTTTTGTGGAGATGGCAGCGATTGCATACGGCATTCTGCTGGTGCCGCAGAAACTGTGGGATCCTCTGACCGAGCGGGAAAAGACGAATCTCGCCGCATGGCTGAACCAGATCAATGAATATACCGTGCCGGACTGCAACTGGCATTTCTTCCGCATTCTGGTGTGTCTTGCGCTGAAAAGTGTGGGAAAACCTTATGACGCTGCATTACTGGAAGAAAGTCTGACCAAGATCGACAGCTATTACGGCGGCGATGGCTGGTCTACCGATGGGAACCAGATTCAGAAAGACTACTACATCCCATGGGCAATCCAGTATTACGGGCTTCTGTATTCCCGATTTGCTGCCGACTCAGATCCACAGCGTGCAGCACTTTACCGCAGCCGTGCGCAGTTGTTCGCACAGCAGTTCATTTATTGGTTCGATTCCAACGGTGCGGCACTGCCGTTCGGCCGCAGCCTGACCTACCGGTTTGCACAGAACTGTTTCTGGTCGGCCTGCATCTGGGCCGGGCTGGAACCGCTGCCTCTTCCGGTGATGAAAGGAATCATTGTGCGGAATTTCAGCTGGTGGCTGGAGCAGAACATCTTTGACCGTGACGGGATCATGACCATCGGCTACTGCTACCCGCAGATGTACATGGCAGAGAACTACAATGCACCGGGCAGTCCATATTGGAGCATGAAGAGCTTTTTGCTGCTGGCCCTACCGGAGGATCATCCGTTCTGGACAGCGGAAGCAGCATCCATGCCTGTATTGGATGTACTCAAGCCGATGCCGTTTGCCAATATGCTGGTGCAGCGGCGTATGGGTCGGGCAACTGCCTATCCGGCCGGCGTGAATCAGGTGCCCGGCCATGGACAGTTCCCGGAAAAATACGCAAAGTTTGCTTACGACACGCGGTTTGGCTTCTGCGCATCCCGCAGCCGGGAAGTACTGGAACAGGCTGCTCCGGACAGTATGCTGGCGTTTGTGCTGGACAGAAATGTGCTGGTGCGCAGGGCATCGAAAAGCTGGAAGATCGAAAAGAATACACTAACAACACAGTGGTCGCCGTTCCCCGGCATCGAGGTGACCACTACCATCATACCGACCCGGATCGGCCACTGCCGCCATCACGAGATCGACAGCTTCTATGACTGCGAAGCCTATGATACCGGATATGGTGTGCCGAATTTTGCATCAGGCTATGCGGAAACAGCAGAAGTCAACCGTGCAGAGGCACATTGCAGCACGTTGCATTGTCAGGTGAGCGGGAAAGGCGAAGGCATTGTCATCCACTGCGACCCGAACACAAGTTTATATTTTCCGAATGTACGCATTCCTGCCATCCGGTATCGGATTTCCAAAGGACACACAGTGATCGATACGGAGATTACCGATGAAGCAGCAGAAGAAAAGGAGAACTAAGATGGTCAACGGTGTGATTTTTGATATGGATGGTCTGATGTTTGACACAGAACGGATCTGGGATGGCTGCTGGGAACCTGTGTGCAATCGGATGGGTGTGTCCTACAAAAAAGGTTTGTCCGAAGCTGTCCGCGGCACATCTGGCGAAACACTTCACCGCATTCTCCGTTCTTTTTATGGGGAAAACTTTGATGCACCGTCTGCGGAGAATCTTCTGTATGAAGTATCGGAAGAAATCTTCGCAAAGCCGGTGCCCAAAAAGGTCGGTTTGGATGAACTGTTGAACTGGCTTGAAGCAAACCATATCCCGGCGGCAGTGGCATCCTCCTGCCGGGGAGCAACGGTATCCCGGAACTTAACAACTGGAACCTTGTCTCCCGATTCAAGGCGGTTATTACGGGCGAAATGGTATCCATGACAAAGCCTTCGCCGGACATCTTTCTTCTGGCGGCACAAAAACTTGGAATCCGTCCGGAGGAAACACTGGTTCTGGAAGACAGCTACAACGGCATTCGTGCTGGTGCGGCGGGCGGATTTATCACGGTTATGATACCGGATCTCTGCCCGGTGACGGACGAAATGCGCACACTCTGCACAGCAGAGTGTGATACCCTGCACGAGGTCTGCCGGCTGCTTCAGCTGGCACGGCTGTAAAATCGATATCTGCACGAAAAAAACGTTTCTTTTGCCATAAGGCGAGGGAAACGTCTTTTTACATATGATATTTTTCCGAGCGAAAAAAAGCGTGTGTTTTGTTCTGAAAAAAACGCATGATTCTCTAAAAAAGGCGCGTTCTATTTGAATCGTCAATATGTTATCCTTTTATCAGACAAGAACAGGAGGGATTGGCAATGACGCTGACAGAACGGCAGTATGCTTTATTGCAGCAGCTGAGCAAAACGCCGGAAGTTACTATTCCCTCCCTGTGTCAGGAACTGAATGTTTCGCCTCCGACGGTTCGGCAGGAACTTCAGAATCTGGAGCCCCTGTTTGAACGATATAGCATCCGGGTGGCCGTTCAGGATGGACAGATTCAGCTTTATGGCAAACGGCATCTTGATTCCCTGATCAGTGAAAATCGAGTGACCGTTGAGTTTTCTGTTTCTCAAAAGATGCTGCTGATCCTCTTGCTGGAACAAGACTATGTGACGTTGCAGGAAATCGCAGATGTTCTGTATCTGAGCCGCTCCAAAACCGAAAAAGAAATCCCTGCATTGCTTCAGGAACACAGAAATGAGATCAGTTCCCGTCGTCATTATGGTCTGCGTTACTGCGGAACGTGGAATCAGCGTTTTCGCTGCTTTGTGCAGCTTCTGGCACCGTATCTCAAAGGAATGGATCTTACTGCATCCTTTGAAATGTTTGAACGGCTCCATTTCCCGATCTTCCAGTATATTTCCCGGCAGGAAATGGGGCAGGCTCAAACGGTTCTGGAACGAATCTTACAAAACGACCTGTTCTGTTTGACGGATGCGTCGCAGCGGCAGCTTTTCCTCTATCTATTGCTGGTGCAGCGACTGAAGGAAACCTTTGCGGTCAGTACTTCGGAGCAATCAACAGCATCCAATCTGATGCTAAGGACAAAAAGCGATGAACTTTGGCAGCTGGTGGAACAGATCAACCAAGAGTTCTCATTGTTTTTCTCCGAGTCGGAAAAAACCGATTTCTATTATGTTTTATGGGTGCTGTTGCAGCTGCCATCCCTGTTCCTCAGCTGGCTGTCGGTCTGGCAACCTTCCTTGCTCGTGACCTGTTCGATGAAGAAGAAAAGGGTTCCGGCCTGTCCGCATTCCTCATGGGTCTGATTGGCATCACCGAAGGCGCAATTCCTTTTGCCTCTGCGGATCCTAAGCATATCCTGCCCAGCATCATCATTGGTTCCGGCGTGGCCGGCGCACTGGCAAGCGTGTTCGGCATCACCGATGTGGTTTCTCACGGTGGCCCCATCGTTGGCATTCTGGGTGCAACCAATAATCTGCTGCTGTTCCTGCTTTGCATTGCAGTCGGCACTGTCGTTGCCGCAGCACTGATCCTGTTCTTCCGTAAAAAGACCCACAAAGTTCACTAAAAATCACACAGGAGGCTTTTCATTATGCTGCAATTCATTCGTTTGAAACCTGTCTTTAAGAAGACAATCTGGGGCGGTGATGCGCTGAAAGATATGGGCTTTGAGATTCCGAGTGATCATACCGGTGAAGCGTGGATCACCAGTGCGCATCCTAATGGAGACTGTGAGATTGAAAGCGGACTTTATCAGGGAAAGCCCCTGAGCTGGTTGTGGAAAGAGCATCAGGAGCTTTTTGGCAACATTGGTGGTGACCGTTTTCCGCTTCTGGTCAAGGTCATTCACGCAAAGCAAGACCTGAGCATTCAGGTGCACCCGGACAACCGCTATGCCAGCCGCCATGAAAACGGCAGTCTTGGCAAAGCAGAGTGCTGGTACATTCTGAACTGTGAGACGGGAGCCGATATCATTGTCGGCCACTCTGCAGAGAATGATGCTCAGCTTTGCGAAGAAATCGACCACGGCGAGTGGAAAAAGCTGCTGCATCCGCGTCCGATCCATCCGGGAGACTTTTTCTACATTGCTCCCGGTACGGTTCACGCGATCCGTGCAGGGACGATTTTGCTGGAAGTACAGCAGAGCAGCGATATCACCTATCGGCTCTATGACTACGACCGTTTGCAAAATGGCAAGCCCAGAGCGTTGCATATCCAGCAGAGCGAGGATGTGATCCAAAGCCCCTATCAGGCACCGACGCTGCTTCAGAAGTCCCGCTGCACCCCGGACTATGACTGGAAGGAACTGGTTAAGAATCAGTATTTTACCCTTTCTCACGTCAGAGTGTATGATAAATATGACTTCTGGATGGATGCTCCGTTTGAAATCCTGAATGTTCTGTCTGGCAGTGGCACGATCAATGGAGAACCCGTCAAGCAAAGTGAAAGCCTGATTATTCCGTTCGGCACCGGAAAAGTTTCGATTGATGGAAAAATGGAGATCGCAATATCGTCGGTCACCATTTCCTGAGTGGGTTTTGAATAATAATTGACGTTCTAAAAGTAGCATCAGAGATTCACTGTATGGAGCAGCTGAACCTCTGGTGCTGTCTTTTGTTTGGAAGCACTTGTTTGAAAAGGCTAAATCCATTATTCCCGCTGCCGCCGACTGTTGGTCTGATTGCCGCACCTGTAGCTATGACAGTATTTTTTGGAACTGGACGTGGTGTAGAATACTCGACCACAGCCTCCGCAGATGATTTTGCGGACAGTGTATCCTCCGGCAGTAAAACCCGTTCTCTCCTACAATTCTTTCAGATAATCCTGATTATTTTGCTACCAGCCTTCATTTGTCATATACATGGAGCTTCCCTTCTCTTTTCACTAGCGTTAGGGAAAATCAATGTGGTCACATAATTTTCTGGTGACTGAGGAATCAACGTTTAGCCGTTCTCTCTGCATGGATTTCCTGTCCCCCTTCCGGCAGCGTTTTCCGGCTTTCCTTCTCAGGATCTTCGCCGAGTATCCCATGCAGACGGTCATGCGGTTTTCAAGGTGCGGTGCGTTTGGATGCCTGATGGCAACTCTGAACCTTCGGAATTCCAAAAACGACGGCGGCTAAAGCACACTGCATTGTAGTGTACGGTCAATGCGGAAAAGCACGTTACACCCGGTTTTCCGTATCGAGTGATATAGATTTCGTTTTGGGGGAGGATTATCTATTGTATGCAAAAAATCGAAGTTGTTGTTCGCATCACGAAGGATCACTGCCCACCGCAAGAGCAGACGATTTTTGAATGGGTCGATCTGATGCGGAATCCCACAGACGTTCTGAGAAGTCCCGGTCTGGAGATCAACTTGGAACACCACCGTGTTTTCAAACACGGAACGGAGGTGTATATGAGCCGTTATGAATACGGTGTTTTGAGTTTGATGGCACAGCATCGCTAACGAACGAATACAACGCCAAGCAACTTCAACGGCATCTTGATGTGTCCGAAAGAGTGAAGTCAGATAATGAAAAGGGATATTATATTCTCGATGCGATCAACTCGGCCATTGATTCCAGAAAGAAAATATCCTTTCAATATGTAGATTATGATGTCACAGGCAAGTAATTTCTTAAGCATGATGGAAAGCCATATATTGTAAGTCCCTACGAACTGATTTGGGACGGAGACTTCTATCATGTGGTAGGATATAACGATGGGCGTAGCAAGGTACAAAATTTCAGACTTGACCGTATTGCAGAAAGGCCGGAAGTTTTGGAAGATAACTGCGAACCTCTGCCAAATGGGTTTGATCTTAATCTGTACCGAAAATCAATTTTCCAGATGTTTGGAGCAGATAACACAACGTGTGTTGAGCTTTTCTGTCATCAGATTGTGATGAAGGCGTTAATTGATGTTTTTGGAAATGATGTTGAAACCAAAGCCGCCGATTCTGAGCATTTTACTGCATGGATTAAAGTGTGCGTAAGCCCTACCTTTTTAAGATGGGTCTTTGGATGGAATGGATTGGTTAAGATTGTATCCCCTCAAAAGGTTTGCGAAGATTACCGCCAAATGCTTGAAAACGCCCTAAGAACTCAAGAATTATAATCCTAAAGGAGTGACCGCATTTCGCCATTGGAATGTGCCACTCTTTTTTGTTGTCCGGATTACAGACGAAATAGCCGTTTCATCTTGAAAACAGCGTAAAGATTTATTATAATAAGATAAATAGTTGTTATTTTTTCCAAAGGAGCTGTGAGGAATGAATCGAAACTGCCGCCGTAAAACAGAAAAGGTCTATGTGAAGGTGAACTCTGATTTTGACGCAACCGGCTATATGCGGCCCCGGCAGATCACATGGGGCGATGGCCGGACGTATCCCATCGAGCAGGTGCGGGACTTTCGCCCTGCAAATACCATTGCCGATATGCCCGGCGACTGTTATACTGTAATGGTAAAGGGACAGGAGCGGCACCTGTTTTTCGAGCGTTCCGACCCACGGTTTCCCTCCCGGTTCGGCAGATGGTTCGTGGAGGTGGAAACCAAATAACACAAAGGAGGGCTGAATCATGGCAGCGCAGCGCACCTATCTGGCAATCGACCTGAAAAGTTTCTATGCCTCGGTGGAGTGCGTAGACCGTCATCTGGACCCCCTGACCACCAATCTGGTGGTGGCAGATGCCTCCCGCACCGAAAAGACCATCTGCCTTGCGGTGTCGCCCTCCCTGAAAGCCTACAAGATACCCGGCAGAGCACGGCTGTTTGAAGCCGTTCAGCGGGTGAAAGAGGTCAACGCTCAGCGGCTGCAGACCGCCATCCGGCAGAAAAAGGCAGTCCGGGGAGAGGACGGCAAATATCACTTTGCCAGCACCTCTTTCGATGCCAACGCCCTGAACGCAGACCCTGCACTGGGGTTGAGCTATATTGTTGCGCCGCCCCGGATGCAGCGGTATCTGGATGTGTCTACCCGGATCTACAAGACCTACCTCAAATATGTATCCCCGGCGGATATTTATCCCTACTCCATCGACGAGGTTTTCATTGATGTGACGGGCTATCTGCCTTATTATCACATGAGCGCCCATGAACTTGCCATGACCATGGTGCGGGAGGTGCTGTACAACACCGGCATCACCGCAACGGCAGGCATCGGCACCAACCTCTACCTTGCAAAGCTGGCCATGGACATTGTGGCAAAGCACATCCCGGCAGACAAAGATGGTGTCCGCATTGCGGAACTGGATGAGCAGTCCTATCGGTATCTGCTGTGGAACCACAGACCCCTGACGGATTTCTGGATGACGGGTCCCGGCACCGTCAAGCGGCTGGAATCCCACGGCATCTATACCATGGGGGACTTGGCACGGTTCTCCATCCATGGAGAGGATCGTCTGTATGAGATTTTCGGCGTGGATGCAGAAATTCTCATCGACCACGCATGGGGCTACGAACCCTGCGGCATGGAGCAGATCAAAAGCTACAAGCCCAGCACCAACAGCATCAGTGAGGGACAGGTGCTGACCTGCCCCTACCCCAACGATAAGGCAAAACTCATCGTCCGGGAGATGGCAGAGATTCTGATGTTCCGGCTCACGGAAAAGAAGCTGGTGACGGAATCCATCACCTTGGAGATCGGCTACGACCGGGAGAACGTGGACAAGGGCGGCTA
>ERZ1034723.303-NODE-303-length-28214-cov-12.636173_pt1 | contig 28214 bp, 24 predicted proteins | sample MGYA00520637_ERZ1034723 | MGnify/ENA primary metagenome ERZ1034723 (study PRJEB33766, sample SAMN09781719) | gut metagenome | biome: gut microbiome | host: Homo sapiens | place: Madagascar | study: EMG produced TPA metagenomics assembly of the PRJNA485056 data... | reverse complement strand
AGACGGATGACCGTTGTCATGAATCTACTGGAAAATTGACAGCTATTGCCGTATTTTTGACATATTAGTGATTATCTTGCGGGGAATATGATATGATTACAAAAATAGTTCATTAAGGGGGTATACATAATGAAGAAAAATGAAAAGAAAACTGTATTAGCAAAAGCATTAACATCCGTTGCTGATGGAATGTTATCAAAAGCTGCAAACAGCAGATGTGCACTCATATACCATCAGCCTAAACAGCCGGAAGAAGTGAGGAAATTCAGGAAAAACAAATAAATGAGAAAAGTAGCAAAGTTGTTGACAGATTATGTTATCAAAAAGAGCATGGTTGATGAAGCAGATCGGGAAGTCTATGAATATGGATTTGTCATAACCTTGGAAGTTGGGTTATTTTTGGTTGCAAGCTTGTTCATCGCACTGAAACTCGATATGGTCTTAGAAGGGATATTTTTCTTTGTGATTTTCTCACCATTGCGTTCCTATGCAGGTGGTTTGCATTTGGAAAAATTCTGGATATGCTTTGTTTTGTCATGCTTAACATATATTACTACTCTGCTTGTAGTTAAGAATCTCTGTTTACATGAATTTGTTTCACTTATTGTATTATTCGCCCTGGAAGTATTTGTGTATGTGTTATATCCAGTTGAGAACAGAAACAGGGAGATAAACGAAGAAGAGAACAAGTGTTTTAAAATAAAGCTGATGAAATATTTATGCTTGGATTTTTTTATCGGAATAGTTTGCACTATATTTGAAAAGGATAGCTACTTCTTGGAGCTAAATATAATATTTTTAATAGTTGTAATCACAATGCTGATAGGGAAATGCAGAAATCATTTGAAAAATGTATGTAAAAGCTATGTTCCAGGAAAAGGTCTCTGGTAGCTGGGTCAATGTGGAATCATGGGAAGATTCGAGCAATACCATAACAGCATCTGGCTTGGAAATATATCTGGTTTCCAGAGGTACATATCGAGTTACAATGACGTGTAGTGTTAATGGAGAAATTAAAACGGCAACATCGGCAGAAAAGAATTATCAGTTTGTAGAAAAATGTAATGTGTATTGCAGGTGGGGAAATCTGCTTTGCAACTATGGATGGGAGTGGTGCCCATGAAGAGTCTATAATGGCGAGAAATTTGAGAAGTGAAACGGAGGAGATTTTGAATGAAAATATTGACAAAAGTTATGGATTTACTTGCATTATCGGTTATCTTGTCTTTTATGATTTTGATGTTTTCAGGATGCCAGATGGCTTCCGGTACTCTTTCCGAAAAGGAAATTACTGTGTTTAACACAGAATTTTTCAATGGTGACATAACGAACATGAACAATATGCTGTTATCCAGCGAGTATAGTCAACCAGATGAAATTAACTTGTTTGAGTTATTTTATAATGGCGTTGGAGGAGCGTTTGGCGAAGTATCGGAGGATGAACTGTCAATGCTGACAGAGTTATGTAGTGATGCCCCGTATTTGGATATCATAAAAATCACAGCAAATGAAATGGATGCTTTTTTGCAGGAAAAAATGGGAATAAGTCTGGCGGAGACAAAAAAGACAGGCTTGGACAGTTTCTATTATTTGGAGCAATATGACAGTTACTATCTGATTATGGGAGACTCGAATTTTGATTGGTGTATGGTTACTTCCGGAACTTGGGAGTCAAATAACAAACTCATACTGAAATACGAAAAAGAGTATGAGGGGGGGCAATGGGTGGTCATTTTACAAAAGACGGATGATGGTTATTTGTTTATTTCTAACCAGAAGGCAGATTAAACAAGTTCAGACGAGAAAGAGAGGTATTTTATGAAGAGAAAAGAGGAAGCAATGAAAAAGTATATTGCGAGTTTTTTAGCTATTTGTATGATCTTTGTTATGGTTCCGATTTTGCCCGCAGAGGCGGCTGGCCTGGAAGATACAGAAAGGGTGGAGATGTTACGGGCTATGTCAAATGGGTGCCGCATTGCGTGCAAAAAATGGTGATTCCGCATCGAATATTTTGTTGTATTATTACACTGATTGCAGGATCATATCCTGCACATTAAAATAGAAAATGTGCCAGAAAGAGATTAAGACGAGTATGGGTAAGATGAAAAATAAGGTTTTGCCGGTCTCTGTTCTTGTGTTGTTTATGCTGATGTGCATCAATGCGTGTGGAATATCGAAATCCAGGGATAGTGCTGATATGGTCTCAGAGCTTAATAACAGGATTATAGAAAAGGTAGCAGAGAATTACGAAGAAGGTAACATCAGTGCATTAGATATTGTTATAGTTCGGATTGATTTTGGTTCTTTCTCGCAAGATAATGCCAGTGAAATATTCGTGTTATGCAAGATTTTGAATACCCCTCATGTTGCAGGATTGGATAAAACGGTGGGTATCCTTTTAGATGCTGATTCATTAGAAATGGTAGCATATAAGGAGTTTGCGGCTGATAAAGTAGTTATAAACTGTATTCAAGCGAGTGACGGACAAAGCAGAATATTGGTATCAAAAACCACAACATATCAAGGAATATCAACACAGGAAATTCAGCTTTTAGCTGTCGAAGGCAGTCAATGGGTAGAAATTCCGATAGATGCGCTAAAGATCATTGGAGATGAATCTTTTTATTATATGGATATAGTAGATGATTTGATTATTGTGGCATCTGAGGATAAATTGATAAGTTCTGAAGAAATCGTAGCAGTATTAAAGTGGAACCCTGAGACAGAGCAGTTTGTTTTGGAACAGTAACGGGTTTGGCGGTGTGCAAGTCCAAATTATTAAATAACAATGTACATAAAGAAAAGCGGAAATCTGGCTATATTAGATGAAATCACCATGACCACTAATTCCTTTGTCTATCAGAATGCTGAAAGCGGTGATGCTAAAGTTTAATTTTTATTTAAAACCGTATTTTCCAAAGAGGGAAGAAGTTCGGCAACCGTAACTTTTTCCACGGAGTCAGCTTTCGTACCTTTTGTTTTAGGCTTCTTAACCCTGGTTTTAAGAGGAGAAAACCGGCGCATTTTAAACTCTGGTTTAACCATTATCACCGTCAGAAATCCAGAAGTAAACAAAAGTAAACATATTATTTGATACTTTGAGAAATCAAAAAAATCGGAAACGCTGTATTTATCAGCATTTCCGACCCTTTTAACCTAATAGCGAGAGGGGGATTCGAACCCCTATTATGTGCTAAATATATAGTAAATACAAGGGCTTCACATCACCTATTTCTCAAAAGTAAACAAAAGTAAACATCTTTAATTTCTATATAATATCTGTAATGTTACTACAGAACTTGGCTTATACCATTAAAAAGAGCAGTCAGAATTATCTAACTGCTCTTTAAAAATTAAAAGCTATCAATTACACATAGCTTTAATATCGTCATAAGTCATGTTTAACCCTTCTTCAGATAGACCAGTATTTATATACTCTACATAAGAATCATACAAATCCGGACGGTCAGAAAGTATCATCGAATCAATTCCTTTGAACAACCTTTTGCCAAAGCGTTCCGCTGATTCTGCATTCTTTGGTTTAATCAAAATATGAGAAAAAGCTATCCAATCACGACCGTTATCCTTTGCTTCGGATGCAGCCATTATTACAAAATCACCCGCTATAGAAACGTCTCCATCTTTTACACTCTGAGAAATATAACCTATCCCGTTATTATAACACCAATCTTCATCAGAACCTATATCATACCTATCCTTCGTTATATCATCATAATCACCATTTGCAATCTTATCACTAATCGGCTGAAGATACATATAACTATCTCCCCAAGTACCAACATTATCCAATTCTGTGCCTTTATTATATTCATAAGTTTCATATAAATCATAGAAAAATGACTTCATACCTTCATCAGTATTACCATAGTACTGATTAAAAGAATCATTAACCAAAGACCAGTCTACCCTTACATCCTGCCCTATAAAAGAAAATAAATTACCATCATTACGCATCGTAGCAGAAGCATACTTGTTGAATAAATCCCAGTCAACGTTCGTCAACTCCGGTACATCCTTCAGACTGTATACATAATCAGCAGTAGAGGAGCCATCCTGTGTCATCTCAGTATCCTGACCTCTCAAAGCCTCCAAGTCCTCAGCAGACAGGTCGGAACCGTCACCCTCGTCCCACCAAGCCTCGGGGATTGCAAACTTATAGGTGTAAGTATCGTCTCTGAACTTAATGGAAACGACCTCCGTATTACCGTTGTCCTCGAAACCAAGCTCTACCCCATCGGCTGTAACACTGCTCTGCGTACCGTCAGCGTAATCAATGATACCCTCGAACATACTAGCATCACCCTCAGTTACACCGTTCCTTGTACTTATGAACATATCCCAGTTGTTATTACTATCCCACTTCCAGTTGATATCCGTATACTGCACATACTCACCTACCGTAGCAGTATAATGATCCTCGCCTAAGTACACACCTACCTGATTACTCAGATATACGGAAGTATCCGTCACATACTTACCCTTATAGTCAGCCAAACTCTTATCCGGCTTCAAACCACTATACTCGATAACAATATCCTCGGGGTCGATAACCTGAAACTGATACTTCGCACCGTCCGTTACATGAATTCCGGTAATATCACTATTATTTTCCTCGTTCTGTACAGCGACAGCCTGCTCTGTTGCATCCCCGCCACATCCTGTTAAAAATATGGACGATACCACCACTGATGCAATCAATTTTGCTAAGTGTTTCTCTCTCATATCTTTGCTCCTTTTTCGATAGTATTATAATTTATATTATGTTTTATAATATATATCTAATATATTATCACACCATTTTTCATAATACAATAAATGTTATGAAAGAGGTGGAAGCATGTTTACAATAAAAAAAGACTATGTAGAATACGAAAACAAGTCACTACGTTTACCCACTGATTTAATAACAAAAGTACAAAAGCTCGCAAATCAGAACTCTCTTTCCTTTAACAAGGTAGTTATACAGTGTATCGAATATGCGCTGGATAATATGGAAGAAGAGGACATCTAACAGCAAGAGCACTTCAACTATCATTTTCAGATAATTGAAGTGCTCTTTTGCTACATCAATATACATTTTAAAACAACTCAATTATTTCTAAAACAATTCAATTAATTTTATATCTATTTAATCATTTTCCAAAATCACTGAGAATATTCGTTCAATATGCCATTCTCCCCATTAGAATATAGCACTAACTACCTTCGACCTATTTTTTTGCACATTTTATAGCACATGTCTCCGAAAGAAACTGATGAGTGTCTCAAAAGAAAACTCCTATGGTTAGCACTACCGCAAGGTAGACAAATAATCAAAAGGAGGTAATTCTTTATGAAGAATTACAAATTAGCTACAAAATTAACATTAATTCGCACGAGTTGTGGAAAGACACAACAGCAGATGGCAACCAAACTTGGAGTAGCGTGTCGGACTGTACAGCATTATGAAACTGGATATACCACTCCGTCTTTAGATATTCTTAAAGAATATCTGAAAATAGGAAAAGTATCTTGGGACTATCTTCTAAGTGACGAAGATACAGTTACGTCAGAAATCGTATCTCAAATAATGTTACAGTCCCCTGAATTTCAGAAAAAACTGCTAGATTTGTTGAAAACAATTCCGACCGACAAATAGACGTAAAAATTTGCGCTTCTTTCTGTCAAAAACGCAATCGGAATTTCCATTCTATAGTTATACTGGAAACATAAGAAAAGCGCTTTTGATAAATAAAATTCGAAGGGAAGTGAACGTAACCAAGTTAAAGCAAATTTACTAATATGCCCTACAGGTCTACAAAACTATCAAGCTATATTAAAGGAGGCTGAATTGATGAAAAGAGGAACAATTGATGATAATCAGTTATGTGTAAGTGACATTAATATATCGGCTGTGGGGTTGATTCCACCGATTGCCGCTGTTACAAATGTCTCTTATATATATAAGATTGATGCGCAGGGGAAAAGAACCGATCAAATTGAGGGAGTTCGATACCGATGCGCAAATCCCAAGGACTTCACAGTCTTTACACTGAAAACATTATCTGCAAGAGCGGTTATTACAGCAGAAGAACTGGCGGAATCTGAGGATGTGGTCTACATCGCTATCCCCGTAAAAGATGTTGTTATTAAACCGTATAAAGTAGAATATGGGGTGGCAAAAGTGTCAATCATTGTCCCCTTAGTGAAGTTAGCAACTGTGGAGAAATAATTCAATTAACAAACGGGCAGTATACCTAAAATTTTCAGTATACTGCCTTATTAGAAAGGAGAAAGGGTATGTTAAAAGAATTAATAACAGACTTTTTTCAACAGCTTGTGACAATTACAAGCAAAAAAATAGATGCCATGAATCAACAGGCAGCTAAAGAACAACAAATACGTGCCCAACAGGCTAAAAAAAATACCGAAAATGCACTTGGTAGTGCGTTAAGAAAAAGATGGGCTTCTGCCTTGAATTCGCTTCCGGCGCATTTAAGTATCTCTGGAAGAGAAATAGATAGCTTTTCCTTATCAAATGCTCTTGAGACTTCCTACTGGGAGTTGTCAGTTCCAGTTCCAGAAATGTTAAATAAAAGCAAATGTAAACAAATTCAATCTGCCTTGGTTAATATTTTAAGCAACCAATGTGCTGAAGCATATCAAGATTTCCAGCAGAAAATATTTGACGATGCTAACGAATATGCTACGGAAATACTACGGATTCAAAATGGAGGGGGACGAGTTAAGGATGATATTATATTTTACCAGAACTATAACAAATATTTTTGGAGCAATAATTATCGCTTAATTAATATTACTATTATCAATACTGAGTTTGTAGATGGAAAATTATACATTCAATACAAATTTGAAGATAATGATTGCTCTTTTTTCCATGTAAATAATTATTGGAATTTAATACGTAGGGCTCTGTAATAAAAGCATATCGAATTTGCCTTTCAAGATTCTTGTGATTGCCGGAGGCAAGAGCAAGGATCTTGAAAGGATTCACGGTGGGTAGTATTACCCACCGTGAACACACAGGGTCGTATAAACAAAATTTCCCTTAAAATAAAGGGATAAACGTACCTATATCCTTGTTCGCCACAAATGAACAATTCGAACAAAAGAAGGAGATCATTTATGAATCAAAAAAACGAAAATCACCAACGCAATTCGTATCAGCTTACGATTAATAATCCGGAGTTGTATGGCTATGATCATCATAAAATTGCTGAAATATTAGTCTTGAATTTTAAGACGCTCAAGTATTTTTGCATGGCTGATGAAATAGGAAAAGAAGGCACTCCACATACTCATGTATATGTGTATTTTTCATCACGTGTACGATTTAGTAAAATTAAAAAACACTTTGAAGCCGCACATATAGAGCCTGCATATGCAACGGTAGAAAGTAATCTGGAATATATCACCAAATCGGGGCGTTGGCAAGATACGGAAAAAGCTAAAACCAAAGTAGAGGGGACATTTGAAGAATGGGGAACACGTCCCACACAAAAGGGTAAGAAAGCCGACATGGAAGAACTATATGAGATGGTGAAAAACGGGTATTCAAATGCGGAAATACTCGCAATTAATAATGACTATATCCTACAGATCGATAAGCTTGATAAATTGAGAACATTATTGTTGACTGAAAAATATAAGGAAGAACGCAGACTTGATATAAACGTAGTTTATTGTTATGGTGCTACCGGCACAGGAAAAACAAGAGGTGTATTAGATCGCCACGGCGATTCAAACGTGTACCGTGTAACAGATTACTGCCATCCGTTTGATGGATATAGTTGTCAGCCTGTACTTGTTTTCGATGAATATAGATCGCAAATCCATATATCGGATATGTTAAATTATTTAGATATATACCCGCTTGAATTACCTGCCCGGTTTTCAAATAAGTATGCCTGCTATAATAACGTTTATATAATTTCTAACTGGTCATTGGAAGCACAGTATGAGAATGTGCAGGTGGAAAATCGAGAATCTTGGTTAGCATTTTTAAGGCGGATTCATAAGGTGATTATATATCGAGAGGATAAAAGTTTTGTAGAGTATAATTCTGTAGAAGAATATTTACATCGGAATGACGGATTTCATCCGCTGACATCCGAACAGCAAACAACATTACCTTTTTAAATAAATAATACATGAATAGACGAAGGGAGGAACAAGTACAAGCGTGGGACACAAACTCCTAATCCGAACGTCCTGACTACCTATTTTTTTTAATCTCCTATAATCTCCTAATTTCTTAGATCCTAAAAATACAGTCCCATTGTTGCATTTCGAAGCACAATGAAAAATGATGATTTTTTTGTGTCGATGTTGCAGGAATATATACAAAGAGGTACGATAACTCTAAGTGATGTGATGTCCTTGTCGGAGGACGCACTGATGAACAAATTATTAAAAGGGATACATCCCTATTCTATTTTCTACTCGGAGAACGATGACAGGTGGCATACAACCATAGCTGATCCCACCAAGGTTTCGGGAAGAAAACAGGTAGCGAGAAAACGGAAAGGAGATCTCGAAAAATTTCTATTTAAGCATTACAACCTACAACTGAATACAGAAAAAATATATACTTTTGAAAATCTCTGGAAAGAGTTCATGGGCTATAAGGAAGCAACCCAAAGCCAGAGTACCATTGATGCCTATATCAAATCTTTCAAGCGATTTTATAAGAATGATCCCATTATTCAAGAAGATCTTTCTCAGATTACAGTACCACGATTAAAAATGTGGCTACAACAGAAGATTGAATTTTATAAACTCAATTTCAAAGCTTATAATAAATTCTCAGTGATTTTAAATCAGATGTATAAATATGCTTTGGAAATGGGATATCTTGATAAAAATCCATTCGATGGGATTTCGGTTCGTAGTCTTGGGCTATACAATACATCCAAAAAATTAAGTAAGGATAGAGTATTCTCTCGTGGAGAAACAGTTGATATAAATAAGATCGCTTTTGACGATTTTGCCAGTAAACCATACTGTGTTCCATTGGCTGTGTTGCTGTGTTTCCAGACAGGTACAAGAATAGGAGAAATTGTAGCGCTGAAATGGGAGGACATTGACTACCAGACCAAGACCCTTCGGGTTGCACGTTTTGAACGAGTACAGCAGGATTATACCGAAGACTATCAGAATTTAACTCAATGTCAACATGTTATAGTCGATTTTGATACTAAGGGTGAATACGGAGAGCGACTAGTAGATTTGAGCGAGGACGCTTTGTATATTCTGCAACTGTTAAAAGATTATTATGCTTCTGAGGGTATCACGAGTGAATGGCTATTTGCAAACAAGAATGGACGTATTCATAATCGTGCTATGGACTTGCGGATCAGACGTTATTGCCGCCTTGCCGGAATGGAAAAGGTAAAATCGTGTCACAAGATCAGAAGCACATTTGTGTCTAGGCTTCGAGATGCCGGTATGAGTTTTGAAAGAATAGCAGAAGAAGTAGGACATAAAAGTGTATTCACTACGATGCAAAATTATAGTTATGATACGCTCGATGATTTAGAAAACCGGCGCATTTTAAACTCTGGTTTAAACATTATCACCGTCAGAAATCCAGAAGTAAACAAAAGTAAACATATTGTTTGATACTTTGAGAAATCAAAAAAATCGGAAACGCTGTATTTATCAGCATTTCCGACCCTTTTAACCTAATAGCGAGAGGGGGATTCGAACCCTCGACACTGCGGGTATGAACCGCATGCTCTAGCCAACTGAGCTATCTCGCCATATGACCAACCGAAGTTGGAATGGAACCTATAGGGCTCGAACCTATGACCCTCTGCTTGTAAGGCAGATGCTCTCCCAGCTGAGCTAAGATTCCATTTCGTTGCTCTCGCAACCGACCTGTTCAGTATACAATGCGTGTCCCACTTTGTCAACACGTTTTTTGATATTTTTGTAAAAATTTTGTATGCAATTAGAACAATAATAGCAAAAAGCAGGAAATTACAGGGCTTTCTTTACACTGATAGCCTTCATGGGGCACATTTCCTGACAACAGAAGCAGGAGATGCAGCCTTTTCTCTTGAATTTCGCCTTGCGATTTTCGATTCTGATGACATGTGCCGGACAGCTTTCCGCACATTTTCCGCATCCCACGCATTTCTCCGGGGTCAGCTGCGGATAGGATTTCAACAGTCGGGAAGCCACGAACATGAAAGGCTTGCGTAAAAATTTCGGCACACCGTTGGTAAAATCTAATTTTATGGTATCCGGCTTCTGAAAAGGAGATAAGCCTTCCGGAACCGGATCTCCCACAAGCGCCAACTCCTTAGGGCGAGCCAGACCTTTTTCCAGTGCCTGACGCAGCATGACGATCTCTGTAGGTTCTAATCCCATAAGTTTTGCGGCGAAGCAGTCCTGGGTATAGAAATCTTTTGCCGCCAGCAGCATATGCAAAGGATGCGAAGTGCCGCCGGTGGGACCGTTACCCTCCATGGCATCAATGGCGTCAATGACGGTGAGATTGGGAGCTACGGTCTGAGCCAGTTCTAAGAGCATGTTGGAGAAATCTTCGATCTCCGGCCAGCGGTAGTGCATCTGGGGCTTTTCCAGACCGGGGATGGTGCCGAAGAGATTCTTGATGCCGCCGGAATAGCCGGTCATGGCATGGGTCTTCAGTTTACAGATATTAATGATATAATCGGCTTCCACGATAGGAGTGATCAGGTGGAAACTGTGATTTTTAAATCCTGCCGGACAATTTACGGTCTGTGCGGAAAAGTCCATGTTGAGTTCAGCACCTTCGCCCAGAGTATCCATGCCGCATACGTGATATACGTGTTTCATGGCTTCGGCATTGTAGAGACCGCCGGAACTTTCCGCAATGGTGATGTGCTGCATGCCCTGCTCTCGCAGCCACCTGATCACAGCTTTTATGACCAGAGGGTGGGTCGTGGCGGGAAAATCCGGGGATTTCGCCATGACGAGATTCGGCTTGATGACGATCTTCATCTCCGGGCGTAAATCTGTGGCGATGTGCAGCGCCTCCATGCTTTTGCAGATGGCGGGATAGATCAGTTCTTCGTTATATTCCGGTACGATGTGTAATGTCTGTATCATAATGACCTCTAAAGTGGTTTATTTTCTATATACTACATGAATTTGCTTGTTTTTTCAATGCTTCCGTGCTATACTACGAAATGTTGTTGAGATTTGATGGAAGAAATCAGAAGCGCATCGCAATGATTTCTTTTTTTGTGCAAAAAAGGAGTATTTTGTGAGTTATTTTTTGAAAAATGAAGAAGTGAACGAAGAGGTTGAAGAAGTAAAGGAGCAGGACGGTATCGCATCGATTGAGCCGTTGCTGGATAACCGTATTGTCCGTGCGATCCGGGAGATGGGGTTCGAGAAGCTGTCTCCGATCCAGGAGCAGGCGATTCCCTATTTATTACAGGGTGAGGACATCATCGGACAGGCCCAGACCGGCACGGGCAAGACTGCGGCGTTCGGCATTCCGGCGATCCAGCACATCAATCCGGATGTGAAAAAGTTACAGACCATTATCTTGTGCCCTACCAGAGAACTGGCGATCCAGGCAGCGGAAGAACTGCGGAAGATCGCAAAATACATGCACGGCATTAAGGTACTGCCGGTCTACGGCGGACAGGATATCAGCCGTCAGATCGCGGGACTGAGGGGCGTGCAGATCATCGTGGGAACCCCGGGACGTGTCATGGACCATATGCGCAGACGCACCATTAAGCTGGATCTGGTGAACATGGTGGTACTGGATGAAGCGGATGAGATGCTCAACATGGGCTTCCGCGAGGATATGGAGCTGATCCTTGGTCAGATCCCCGGCGAGCATCAGACCGCACTGTTCTCCGCGACCATGCCGAAGCCGATCCTGGAGATCACAGACCGTTTCCAGAACGATGCGAAATTAGTAAAGGTGGCAGCGCAGGAGCTGACCATTCCCCTGGTATCCCAGAAGTTCTACCGCGTGAAAAATCAGGACAAGGATGCTGCCTGCGTAAGACTGTTAGAGTATTATCAGCCGAAGCTGACCCTGATCTTCTGTAATACGAAGAAAAAGGTGGACGAACTGTCGGATTTATTAAAGGAGCAGGGCTTCCAGGCGGAAGGATTGCATGGAGACCTGTCCCAGGCGCAGCGTGATGCGGTCATGAAGCGTTTCCGTAACGGTGGCACCAGTATCCTGATCGCTACGGATGTGGCAGCCAGAGGTATTGATGTGGATGATGTGGAAGCTGTCATCAATTACGATATTCCGCAGGATATCGAGTACTATGTGCACCGTATCGGCAGAACCGGCCGTGCCGGCAGAAAGGGCAGATCCTTTACATTTGCCAACAGCAGGGAGATCTACAAGATCCGCGAGATCGAGAGAGTCTGCCACACCACCATCACGGAGAAAAAGCTTCCCGGAGCTGCAAAGGTACTGAAAGCGAAAGCAGACAAATATCTGAACAAGGCATGGGAATTGCATGAGCATGAAGACATTGAGCTGATGAAGAGCTTTTTACAGCGGAAGATGGAAGAGGAAGGCTGTGATGCACTGGAGCTGGCAGCGGCCATGCTGAAATTACAGGTCGGTGACAAGGGCGAGGAGATCGCCGCAGATGAATATACAAAGCGTGGCAATCGCTTCGGGGACAGAGGCCGGTCCGTCAGAGGCGGTGGTGAAGGCCGCAGCTTCGGCAGAGGCGACGGAAGACGGAGATTTGGTCGTGAAGACGGGGAACGCAGAAGATTCGGCCGCAGTGACAGAGATCGCAGAGACGATGGCAGCACCGGTTCTGGCGAGGACAGAAGACACCGCAGAAGCGACAGCCGTGAAGATGGAAGAAAATGGAACGACCGCGACAGAAAAAACGCAGATCGTAAGCCCTCCGCAGAGAGAGCAGAGAGAGAAGCGAAAAAGAGAAAGAAACGGGAAGAGCCGGGCATCGGTAACAGCTTCCCCAAGAGAAAACGATCTTAATTTAATGAGAAAACTTATAGATTTGCCGCAAAAGCCGCAGTTGTGCTTTTGCGGCAAATCGTGTATAGTTAGGGAAGAATGCATAGGAAATAACAGAAAGGTCTGCGGTATGAAAACACTGAAAAAACAGATACCATATATTTTGCTGGGAGCGACGCTTCTGCTCCTGCTTGGTTTGAATATCATCAGTCAGGATCACTGGCTGGATTCCGATATGGCGGCGGAGATGATCTTTTCCCGGATCCTATCCGAAGAGCACCACATTTTTTCCACGACAAACTGGTATTATTCCACGGAATTCCGCGTGTTGTATACACAGCTGATCATGGGACCGCTGTTTCGCATCTGCAGCAACTGGCATGTGATCCGCACGATCACGAACCTGGTATTTTACGGGCTGATGCTGGCTTCCTATTATTATTTTATGAAGCCGTTAAAAGTATCCCGCGGACTTACGGTGTTAAGCTCCTGTCTGCTGCTGTTGCCTTTTTCCGAGACCATGATGACGCATATGCAGATGGGCAATACCTACATGTCCCATGTGATCCTGGTGCTGTGGTTCTTCGGTATGTATCTGCGGTTGTGTAGCGGAGAATATCGTGCAAAACGTAAGGTCAGCCTGTGGATATTCTATGTGCTGCTTGCTATCGTCTGTGGAATGTCCGGCGTGCGTTACCTGCTGGCATTGCAGTGCCCTCTGGTACTGACTTCCTTTTTCTATCTGCTGGGTGGTGAGGAATTTCAGAGTTTCCGAGGAGAGATGACAAAGGAGCATTTCCGCTCTTTACTTTCTACGGACAGGATGCGATATTTTCTATATAGTCTGGTGGGGGCATTTTTCGCGGTAGCGGGTTATGGCATAAATGTTGTCTTCATCAGTCATAAATACGTATTCCAGACCTATGGCGCCACGAATTTCATCGCATTGTATCACGGTGTGTTATTTGATCGGATCCAGAATGCGGTGGGGTGTCTGCTGATGCTTTTTGGCTATATTCCGGATAAGGGATTTTTATCCCTGCGGGGTGTTGTGACGATGGCAGCCTTTGTGATGCTTGGCATCTACGGATACGTTACGGTCAAAAGCGGAAAAATGCAGCGCATCACGGGATTTCGCAGTCTGATCACACTGTTTTTGAAAGTCAGTTTTGTACTGAATCTGTTTGTGTTTATTTTTACCACCAGTACCATGGTGCCGCGGTATTATATCACGATCTTCATTTTCGCCCTGCCGGTATTGTGCTTTTATCTGGAAGAGGAAAAAATGCCCTTTGACAGATTTGCGGTGACGGCACTGCTTACTATCTGTCTGATCCTTGGAACGGGGAAAACAGTGATGTCTTTCCTAACGGTGGACAAGAACGAGACGAAGCGTCCAGTGGCGGAATTCCTTGCGGGGAACGGATATGATTTCGGCTTCGCTACTTATAATAATGCCAATATCATCACGGAGCTTACGAATGGTGAAGTGGAGATCGGCAATATCGGAGATCCCGAGCACCTGGAGTATTTCAAGTGGTCTTCGCCTATGAAATATTATGAGGAAGGGTATCATGCCGGGGAGACATTCCTGCTCCTGACGGCGGAGGAGTGTGCGGAATATGCAGAGGCTCCGGCATTAAGGCAGGGCGAAAAGGTATATGAGGACGGCAGTTATACAGTCTATGTATTCGACAGCACGGAGGATCTGAGGAACTGTGCTGTGGCGAGACAATAATGACAGAGATTTGACATATTGCAGACGATATTGGCGCCCGGCACTGGCTGCAACGGGACAGAACGGTTTTGGGACTGGTTGGTTGGAGAATCTGGTGAGACACAGGGATGTCGGTACTTTTTGAAAAAGGATAACGTCTGCGGAAAGGTTGTAAGTATGAGAATCGGAATGGGATATGACGTACACCGTCTGGTGGAGGGAAGAGACCTCATCATCGGCGGCGTGAAAATACCTTATGAAAAGGGACTTTTGGGACATTCGGATGCGGATGTCCTGCTCCATGCGATCATGGATGCGCTGTTGGGAGCAGCGGCGCTGGGGGATATCGGGAAACATTTCCCGGATACAGATCCCGCGTACAAGGGTATTTCTTCCATAAAATTGCTGGAAAAAGTGGGCGAGCTGCTGGAAGAAAATCATGTGTTTATCGAAAATATCGATGCGACGATCATTGCACAGGCACCGAAGATGCGCCCGCATATTGATACCATGCGGGAAAATATCGCAAAAGCTCTGCTGATCGATGTGGGGCAGGTCAATGTGAAGGCTACCACGGAGGAAGGACTGGGATTCACCGGCAGCGGAGAGGGAATCTCCTCTCAGGCAATCTGTCTGGTGACTACGCCGTTTGATCTTACGGCACAGGCGATGCAGGGCGGCTGCGGAAGCTGCAGCGGATGCCCGAAGAGCTGATAATTTCGGAAAATAAGAACTTGACAAATGGGTCGATAGGATATAGACTTTAATTAGAACAAGGTCTGTATACCATCGACCTTTTACAATGTTATGAGTGCAAAAAAGCCAATAGGATTGCATAATTGGCAAGTGCTGGATTAAGAAGGATACAAGGAGGAATGGGAATGTATCAGATGACGGAGACAGAATACAAATTTGCTGAGCTGATCTGGGAGGAGGAACCCATCGGTTCCGGAGAACTGGTAAAACAGTGCGCGGAGAAGTTCGGCTGGAAGAAATCCACTACCTATACGTTTATTAAAAAGCTTTGTGAGAACGGTATTTTCAAAAATGAGAATGCCATAGTATCTTCCGTATTGAATAAGGAGGAATACCACAGAGCCCAGGGGGAGGCTTTCGTGGAGAAGGCTTATGGCGGTTCGCTGCCGAAGATGATCGCAGCATTTATCCAGAGCAAGAAACTCAGCGCAGCGCAGATCGCTGAGATCGAAGCTATGATCGAGGATTATAAGAGCTGACGGAGGAGATTGGATGAGGGAGATTTTAGAGAAGGTATTTGGGATCGTTTGTAACTTGAGCCTGGTGGGAAGTTATTGCATTTTGCTGGTGCTGGTGGCGAGACTGGTGCTTCGCAGGGCTCCCAGATGGTGTTCTTATCTGTTGTGGGGGATCGTGTTTCTGCGCCTGTGCTGCCCGGCATTTCCGCAGACACAGATCAGCCTGATCCCACAGCGGCTGGTAACGGAACAGACGGTGAGCACCGCACTGACAGCATCCGGAGAAAAAGCAACCTTGGAAAATCCGACTGCGGAAGCAATACAGATTTCAGGCATGACGGAGCAGGCCGATAGTGACGATGGTAGTCAGCCGGAGACACTTTCGCAGGAGTCCTCTATGGTAACCGGACAGACAGGAATGTCTGCAACGAGCGGTCCAACCAAGGAAATGTTTGCAACACACAGTACACAGATGCTGAAAACACTGGCGGGAATCGTGTTACCGTACTTGTGGCTGATCGGGTTTGTTGGGTTTGCCGGTTATCATCTGTTTTCCTATCTGCGGATGTATTACCGTCTGCGTCAGCCGGAAAATGGCGTTCATAAAGTAGAAGAAGGAATTTGTGAGATTAAGAGTGGACACCTTTCTTTTGTCATGGGGATCCTGCATCCGACCATTTATCTGTCGTCGGAGCTTGCCGGGGAGAGCAGAGAGGTAGTGTTGTGCCATGAGAGGGTGCATTTGCAGAGAAGAGACTATCTGATCAAACCGGCAGTGCTTTTTATCTGTTGTGTGCATTGGTTCAATCCCTTGGTGTGGCTGGCATTTTACCTGATGAATATGGACTGTGAGATGTCCTGCGACGAAAAAGTGGTAAAGCTTTTGGGAGAGGAAAGCAAGAAAATCTATTCTTATACACTGTTGGAGGAAGCCAGCGACGGCAGGTGGAGAAAATACCGTGGTGGTACGATCTGCGCGCTGTTATCCTTCGGAGAGGATCATGTGAAGAACCGGATCCGTCATGTGCTGGATTATCACAAGCCTCCGTTCTGGATCCTCATCGGTGCGGTGGCGGTGATCGCAGCACTCATCATCTGCCTGTGCAGTAATCCGGGAGGAAACCGCAGTGAGGAAAAATTGCCTACGGAAGCTGCGCCGTCTGCCCAGAATGAGCCGGTGGATATCAGTGATACGGAGTATTCCGATGAGGCTGTCTGGACGCAGGAAGAATGGGATATTTATGCGGAAAAGCTGTCGTATGTAACGTTTGAGACACGCTCCGATTTCGCGGAATTTTATTCTCCCGAGCGGATTGAGAGTACCCATTCCTTTGCACAGGAGAAGGGATGGTATGTGAATCACAGAAGGTATGCCGGAAGTCCTGCAAGCTGGGAAATGTTTCAACTCAGCCGTCTGGAGGAGCGACTCGGGTCGGAGGATCACAGATTCTACGAGGATTATAAGGACCCTGTGACGGCAGCAAAGCAGCTCCTTTCGCTGGGAATGGGTACCGGTGAGGTGACGGAAGTCCTCTACGAGGCGGCAAGACAGTACCAGCTCTATGGCGATGACCGTATGGGAGAAGGATCGGTGGTCAATGTGGAGTATACTTTTGAGAAGGATGGTTCTGTGATCGAGATTCCCATGGTGCTGGCGGAGGAGGAACAGAAGATCTGGCTGTTGTCTACCGGAGATGTGAGTGCGGCATCCGGACAGAAGATCGGTCCGCTCCCGGGAGAGCAGTCTGCCCGGAGAGTCTATGTGGAATACGAAGCGTATTCTCCGGGAAATATGCCAGCAGGACAGTATACGGAGTATCTGGAGACGAAGATCGGAAGCTATTCCGGTTCCGGTATTCATATTCAGGTGTCCAGCTGCGGAATCTATGTGATGTATAATCATACTTTCCGGTGTGTGTCTGAGGATGACATCCCGGAAAATATGGCATCGGCTGCAATCTGTGACCGGACTTACTACTGTACTTCCAACGCTTATAACGAGAAGGTGCAGGAGGACAGCAGTATCGGCTGGATGGGCAGCAGGGTATTCTATATGACAGAAGCGGCGGAGCATTTACAGGAGGACGGGAAACCTACACTGTATACGGTGAAGAACTGCAGCCTGGCAGGTGATACCGGATGGGAATTGACCGGGGAAGAAACGGCAGAACCTGTGCTTCCGTTTTCCATGAAAGTACAGAATGGTTTCGTGACGGTCTATAACGGCAACGGAGAACTCTATCAGCAGTATTCCATCAGTGGTCTGGACACCGGAGCCGACAGACTGGATCAGGTGTCAAGGGACCGGTATGCTGTGGAATGGCGGGAAGATATTTTATCTCATCCCGGTATGGTATGCGATGTGTCCCAGAGAACTTTTTCTGAGACCTATGCGTTGATCGATCTGGATGGAGATGCGGCAGCAGAGCGGATCACACTACAGACAGACGCCTGGAAGAACGTGGAAGGTAACAGTCCGGTGAATTACACCTTCGGAGTGGAAGGTAACAATGTAGACCGCCATGCAAGACTGTTGGACAACAGCATTCTCGCTTACAGTCCGGATGGGGAGCAGATCGTGATCGCACTGTATGAGACCGGAGATGATGCTAAGGCGAGAACCGTATTCTTCACCTACGATGGGGAAAAATTACAGGAGACCGGAAGCCTGCAGGCGGACATCCGCCGGTGCCAGTACTGGATCCTGGATGAGGCACCGGAGGGAAAGTGGGTGCTTTTGGAAGAATAAAATACTATTGTGATTACAGAGGTTCTATGCTAATATAAATGGCATAGAACCTTTTCTATTATCAGATCTATTTTCTATTAGAACCCAATGTCGGAGAAATTTTCCAATCCATTGAAATTAAGTAGAAAATATGCTTTTAACTTCATGTTTGCAACTAAAAACAGTTGCAAAAAGCAAGCAGAAAAAATATAATATAATTAACAAGGGGTACAAATGGGACAAAAGGAAAAACTAATTAAACAGTTAAAAAGCAGACCTAAGACATTTACCTTTCATGATGCGGAAGTTTTATTGGATTATCTGGAATTTACGAAATGCAATAAGGGGAAAACCAGTGGTTCGAGAGTGATGTTTACCAGTGAGGTGCACGGGAGCATATTACTGCATAAGCCGCATCCGCAAAAGGAATTGAAAGCATACCAGGTCAGACAATTATGTGATCTGTTGGAACAGGAGGGATTGATTTGAAAAATACGATGGAATATAAAGGGTATGTCGGCAGCGTAGAATTTTCCGAGGAGGATGGATTTTTTTTCGGAAAGGTAATGGGGATCCGTTCCCTGATCTCTTATGAAGGAACCGATGCCAGGAGTCTGGTAGAAGATTTTCATGGGGCGGTAGATGATTATCTGTTACTATGTGAAGAAAATGGGAAAATTCCGGAGAAGGCATATAAAGGTAGCTTTAATATCAGAATTGCGCCGGAAACACATAAAAAGTTAGTGATTCATGCGACTGCATGCCAAATGTCACTGAATGAATATGTGAGGGAAACGTTGGAAAAAGCTGTCATGTAGGAAACTCCAGGGTTGACAAAACAGGTATTTTTGCATATCTTATTTAGTAGGAATTATCGTATATTCAGTAAAGGCATGGAGCAGGAAAAGTACTTTTCGGTGGGACGCCAGAGAGAAGCTGTTAGAAGCTGGGAGCAGCTTTCGTCTGAGGAAAAGGAAGTGCGCCTGTGAGCTGATCCGGGGAACGTTAACAGTAATCAGTATCCGGATCCGGTAAGCACCCGTTATATGCATGGCGTTTTACGCCAGAGTGAAGGGCATTGTCCCTTAAGTAGAGTGGAACCGCGGATAAATTCGTCTCTAAGAGAAGAGTTTGTTCGCGGTATTTTTTTCGAGGTGAGAACATGGGCATCATCAAAAATTTAAAAGAAGAAGTCCGTATTATCAAGGAACGTGATCCTGCGATCCATTCCTCCATGGAGGTTTTGTTATATCCCAGTTTCAAGGTCATGATCCATTACAGACTGGCGCATAAGCTGTACCTGAGCGGACATTATTTCTGGGCACGGTATATCTCCCAGCGGGGCGTGCGCAAGACCGGCATCGAGATCCATCCCGGTGCACAGATCGGCAAAGGATTTTTCATCGATCATGGTAACGGTGTCATCATCGGTGAGACCACCATTATCGGCGACAATGTGACCCTGTATCAGGGCGTGACCCTGGGAGGTACCGGCAAGGAGCACGGCAAGCGTCACCCCACCATCGGCAACAACGTCATGATCAGTGCGGGAGCGAAGGTTCTGGGATCCTTCACCATCGGAGATAATTCGAAGATCGGTGCCGGAAGCGTGGTCTTAAGCGAAGTGCCGCCCGGATCTACGGTGGTAGGTGTACCGGGACGCGTGGTAAAGCGCAACAACGCAAGTCTCCCCCAGGAGACCATGAACCAGACGGATCTCCCCGATCCGGTACGGGAAGACATCACGGTATTGCAGCGTGAGAATTCAGAACTGACCAACCGGGTACTGGAAATGGAAGATGAATTAAAGCAGCTGCGCAGGCTGGTGGTAATGAGTGCGGAGACCGGGGAACAGTCCCAATCTGCAGAAAATGACAAGACAGTGTGATAAAATAAAGATATATCATTGCAAAAATCGCAATTAGGAAAGGATAAACAATGAGCATTCAAATCTACAACACCTTAAGCAAGAGAAAAGAAGAATTCAAGCCCTTAGAGCCCGGCAAGGTAAAAATGTATGTCTGCGGACCTACCGTATACAACCTGATCCATATCGGCAATGCCCGCCCTATGATCGTATTTGATACCGTGCGCCGTTACATGGAATACAAGGGGTATGAAGTGAACTATGTATCCAACTTCACGGATGTGGACGATAAGATCATCAAAAAAGCTAACGAAGAGGGCGTCGAGCCCGGCGTGATCTCCGAGCGTTACATCGCAGAGTGCAAAAAAGACATGGAGGGCATGAACATCAAGCCCGCTACCAAGAACCCCAAGGCTACCGAGGAGATCGGAGGCATGCTGGACATGATCCAGACCCTGATCGATAAGGGACATGCTTATGTTGCTGCAGACGGCACTGTATATTTCCGGACCAGAAGCTTCAAGGACTACGGTAAGCTTTCTCATAAAAATCTGGACGACTTACAGGGCGGTAACCGTTCTTTGTTAGTCTCCGGTGAGGACCAGAAGGAAGATCCCTTAGATTTCGTACTGTGGAAGCCGAAAAAAGAAGGCGAGCCTTACTGGGATTCCTGCTGGTGCCAGGGACGTCCCGGCTGGCACATCGAGTGCTCCGTCATGAGTAAGCGTTATCTCGGCGAAGAGATCGATATTCATGCCGGCGGAGAGGATCTGATCTTCCCTCATCATGAAAATGAGATCGCACAGTCCGAGGCAGCCAATGACAAGCCTTTTGCAAAATACTGGATGCACAATGCTTTCCTGAACATCGATAACCGCAAGATGTCCAAATCCCTGGGCAATTTCTTCACTGTCCGGGAGATCTCCGAAAAATACGATCTGCAGGTACTGCGTTTCTTCATGCTGTCCGCGCATTACAGAAGTCCGCTGAATTTCAGCGCTGACTTAATGGAAGCTGCGAAGAACGGCTATGAGAGAATCGTCACCAGCGTGGACAATCTGAAGTTCTTACTGGACAAGGCAGCAGATACCGAAATGACCGGGGAAGAGAAGAACTTACTCACCGAGGCACAGGGCTTCGAGACCAAGTTCGACGAAGCTATGGATGATGATTTTAACACCGCAGATGCACTGGCAGCTATTTTTGAACTGGTAAAATTCGTGAATTCCAATGCCAAGGCTGAGAGCAGCAAGGCATTCCTGGAAGCATTAAAGCAGGAGATCGTGACCCTGTCCGATATCTGCGGACTGATCGTGGACAAAAAAGCAGAGATGTTAGACAGCGACATAGAGGCACTGATCGAGGAGCGTCAGGCAGCCAGAAAGGCGAAGAACTTCGCAAGAGCCGACGAGATCCGTGATGAACTGTTAGCTAAGGGCATTGTACTGGAAGATACCAGAGAGGGTGTAAAATGGAAGAGAGCATAACCCTTCTTACTAAGATCAAGCAGACCTTCGACTGTGAAGAGCAGGATGTCCGGGCATATTCTCCGCTGACATTAGCCTACATCGGAGACGGGATCTATGAACTGGTGATCCGAAGCATTGTGGTGGAACGTGCCAACCGCTCCGCCAATGACCTGCATAAAAAGACAACACGCTATGTAAAAGCACCGGCCCAGTCCGCCATGATCGAGGCACTGCTTCCGGAGCTGACAGAGGACGAGGAAGCGGTGTACCGCAGAGGACGCAACGCCAAATCCTACACCACGGCGAAAAATGCTTCTGTGGCAGACTACCGCAGAGCTACCGGATTTGAAGCACTGATGGGGTATCTGTACCTGGCAGGACAGACAGACCGGATGCTTGAGCTGATCAAAGACGGTATCCGTCTGGCAGGTCTGGAGATCTGAGTGTAATGTAACGCATGTGACAGAGAAGTAATACGTAATGAGAAAGTAATGCATAATGAGAAAGTAATACGTAATAAGAAAGGACAAGCATGGGATATCAGGAATTTACCATAGAGGGCAGAAATGCCGTGATTGAGGCGTATCGTTCGGGCAAACCCATTGACAAGCTGTTCATTTTGGATGGCTGTCAGGACGGTCCGATGATGACCATTAAAAGAGAAGCAAAAAAACATGACACGTTAGTAAAGTATGTGACCAAGGAGCGTCTGGATCAGTTATCCGAGACCGGAAAACATCAGGGCGTCATCGCTTATGCGGCGGCTTATGAGTACGCGGAGGTGGATGACATTCTGGAAGCAGCGAAGAAAAAGGGTGAACCGCCCTTTATTTTCCTGTTGGATAATATTGAAGATCCCCATAATCTGGGAGCTATCATCCGTACTGCCAATCTGGCAGGTGCCCATGGCGTCATCATCCCGAAGAACCGTGCAGCGGGACTGACCGCTACGGTAGCAAGAACCTCCGCCGGAGCACTGAATTATACGCCGGTGGCAAAGGTGACGAATCTGGCGAAGACCATCGAAGACCTGAAAAAGGAAGGTCTGTGGTTCGTGTGCGCGGATATGGGCGGTACTACCATGTACGATCTGGATCTGAAGGGCCCCATCGGTCTGGTCATCGGCAACGAGGGCGAGGGCGTAGGTCGTCTGGTGAAGGAAAAATGCGACATGGTGGCATCTATTCCCATGAAGGGGGATATCGATTCCCTCAATGCTTCCGTAGCAGCAGGCGTACTGGCTTACGAGATCGTACGTCAGAGACTGCAGGCATAACAGGACGCTGCATCCGGGAACAGGATGGCAAAGGGGAAAGAATGACAGAGCATTTCAAGTATGAAGATATGACAGATGAAGAACTCATCGACCAGCTGCGGGAAGGCGACAGGCAGGTGATGGACTACATCTGTGATAAGTATAAAAATCTGGTGCGCAGCAAGGCAAAATCCATGTATATCCTGGGCGGAGACAGCGAGGATCTGATCCAGGAGGGGATGATCGGGCTGTTCAAGGCAGTGCGGGATTACGACTGTGGCAGAGACGCCAGCTTTTACACGTTTGCGGATCTGTGTATCAGCAGACAGATGTATACGGCGGTGCAGGCATCGCAGCGGCTGAAGCACACACCGTTGAATACCTATGTCTCCCTGGACAGCCATGGAAGAATGGAAGAGGACAGAGATCCGGAGACACAGACACTGGCGGAGCTTCTGGCGGATAAGACCGGCAGGAATCCCGAGGAACTTTTTCTGGATAAGGAAAGAGTGGCCTATCTGGAGAAAAGGATCGCCACGGAGCTGAGCGAGCTCGAGCGTCAGGTGCTGGATCTCTATATTACGGGAATGAGCTACACACAGATTGCGAAGGTGCTCAGGAGGAGTGAAAAAGCAACAGAAAATGCGTTGACCCGTGCAAAGCAGAAAATCCGCAGCTTTTTAAGCAAAGAATCGAAATTTTAGATTTATTTAATGGATTTTCGCGATCCGTTAGTGGTAACATACTACTATACAGATGCTTACGTGGGAAAGGCGCGGAAATATATGGAAAAATTCAGTGTAAAAAAACCGTTTACAATTCTGGTGATGGTAGTTGCCATCATTATTCTGGGATTTGTAAGTTTATCGGGAATGACAACGGATCTTCTGCCTAAGATGAGTTTGCCGTATTTACTGGTGATCACGACTTATCCGGGAGCGAGTCCGGAGAAAGTGGAGTCCAGTGTGAGCGAACCTGTGGAAAGCGCATTGGGCTCCATTTCCGGTGTAAAGAATGTATACAGTATGTCCTATGAAAACTACGGGATCGTAGAACTGGAATTCGCAGACGGAACGGATATGGATTCCGCCATGGTAAAGGTATCGAGTGCTCTGGACAGTGTGAAATCAGCATTGCCGGAGGAATGCGGTTCTCCGAATATCATGGAGATCAGCATGGATATGATGGCTTCCGTATATCTGGCGGCATCCTATGAGGGGAAGGATATTCAGGAGACCTCGCGGTTTGTCGAGGACACGCTGATCCCCTATCTGGAACGGCAGGAGGGTGTGACCAGTATCTCTGACATCGGAATTGTGGAGAATTCCATCTCTGTGGATCTGAATCAGGATAAGATCGATGCATTGAACGAGAAGATCCTGGCGAAGACCAACGATGCTTTTGCGGATGCGGTGGATCAGCTGAATGATGCGAAGAAGCAGCTGCTGGAATCGGAGCAGAAGCTGGCAGACAGCACGCAGGAGCTGGTCGACGGACAGAAGGATATCGACGACGGCAGGACGAAGTTAGACGATGCGCAGAAGGAACTGGACGAGCAGAAGGAAAAGCTGGAAGATGCCAAGGGCTCTCTGGAGAATCAGAAGAAGGATACCGAGAATAAGCTGGCGACCGCCAGCCAGGCACTGGATCAGTTGAATGCACTGCAGACAGACCTGCTGACGTTGCAGGCGCAGGAGGAATCGCTGAAGGCGACGATCACACAGATAGAAAAATCCCTGGAAGAACAGGGCAAGACTACAAATGATATTCCGAATGTGGTAGCCGGATTAGATCAGATGAGCACATTCCTGACTTCTTCTCAGATGGAAGGTATGACGGGAATGGACAGTACAACGGTTAATACAATGCTTGGATCATCCGGTATGAGTCTTCAGAGTCTTGGGATAGATGAAACAACATGGGATGCCCTGACGCCCGAAGGACGAAAAGAACTTTTGCAGAAAACAGCAGCCGGATATCAGACCCAGAAGGAGCTGTTATCCGGGTATGATGACTACGTATCTTCCCTGAACAGCCTTCAGGTCGAGAAAGCCGGTGTACAGGCAGCGGTATCTGCAGCAGAAGCGGAGCTGAAGAAGAGCGGTGTTTCCTATACGGATATTGAAAAGGCAAAAATCGAGGCGGCAGCAGGCTTCGGTGCGGCTTCTGCACAGATCTCTTCCGGACAGAGTGCACTGAATTCCGCCCAGACAACCCTTGACAGCAACAAGGAGAGCCTGGATTCTGCCCAGGACCAGATCACAGAGGGCTGGGATTCCATTGCGGATGCGAAAAAGCAGCTGGCAGACGGCTGGGATCAGTATAATACCTCTCTGGAGAATTTTGAGGCACAGAAGGCAGAGGCACTTCGTAATGCCAATGCAGACCAACTGGTGAATATGCAGACACTGTCACAGCTGATCTACGCACAGAATTTTGCCATGCCGGCAGGATATTTGGATGATGCGGAGGACAATTCCTGGCTGCTTAAGGTCGGAAGCAATTATGAAAGTGTGGACGAACTGTCCAATATCGTACTTACCAATATCGAAGATATCGGAGATGTACGGCTGTGCGATGTGGCAGACATCACGGTGATCGATAACGCCGATGACAGCTATGCCAGACTAAATGGTCAGAGTGCGGTGGTACTGTCTGTGTTCAAGAGTTCCACAGCGGGAACGAATGAGGTGAGTAAAAATATCGCTGCTGCAATTTCAGAGCTGGAAGAGCAGTATCCCGGACTGTCGGTATTGACACTGATGGATCAGGGCGATTACATAACTATGATCATTAATGGCGTATTACAGAGCATGATCGTAGGTGCGGCACTGGCGATCCTGATCCTGGCGTTGTTCTTAAAGGATGTAAAACCTACCATCGTTGTAGCTGTCAGCATTCCCTTGTCTGTTCTGACGGCATTGATATTAATGTATTTTACAGGTATTTCACTGAACATGATGTCGTTATCGGGTCTGGCACTCGGAATCGGCATGCTGGTGGATAACTCCATCGTCGTGATTGAGAATATCTATCGTCTGCGGTCTAAGGGAGTCGGTGCGGCGAGAGCAGCGGTACAGGGTACGAAACAGGTGGCAGGTGCGATTATTGCTTCCACCCTGACAACAGTCTGCGTATTCCTGCCGATGGTATTTACCGCAGGAACTGTCCGTGAACTGATGATGCCCATCAGCCTGACGATCATATTTACCCTCGCGGCATCGCTGCTGATCGCCATGACCGTAGTGCCGGCAGCGGGTTCGACGCTGCTTCGTAATTCCAAAGAGAAGAAGCATCCGTTCTTTGACAAGGTGCAGGACATCTATGGAAAAATGCTGGCATTCTGCCTGAAAGTGAAGATTGTGCCCCTTGCCATTGCCATCGGCCTGCTGGTATACAGTATCTGGGCGGTCATGCGGATGGGTATCGTCATGATCCCGGATATGACATCCAACCAGATTGAGATATCTGTGCAGATGCCGGAGGATACGGATAAGGAAGAATGCTACAAGAGGGCTGACCAGGTGCTGGATGCCATGACGACCATAGATGGCATCGGAGATGTAGGTGCCATGGCAGGTGGAGATACCACACTGGTGGCTTCTTCTTCCGGTATGTCAGACAGCACCTACGATCAGTTTACATTTTTGGCGCTGACAGAGAATGAGAATGCCGGAAAAGAAGAAGTAAACAGAATCTGCAGGGAGATTGAAGAACGCACAGCGGATATTGACTGTGAACTGACAATATCAACGGGAATGTCTGAGATGAGCACGATGATGGGTTCAGGATTATCTGTTAAGGTATATGGCGATGATCTGGATACCCTGACGAAGATCACGCAGGACATTTGCGATCTGGCTGCTACGATCCCAGGCTATGAAAATATTTCCAACGGGCAGGAAGAGCCGGATCAGGTCATCCGTCTGGTGCTGGATAAAGATGCCGCCATGCGCAAAGGTCTGACGGTTGCCCAGATTTTTTCAGAGCTGAACGGGAAGCTGACGGAGAGTACCGATGCCGCCACTGTGACCATAGACGGTGAGGATATGAAGATCGTCGTAAAGGATGGAAGAGAACCGCTGACCCGTGAAAATCTCCTGGACTATAATTTTGAGATCCAGACTACGGATGATAATGGTAACACTGTCACAGAGGATCATCCGCTGTCTGAGTTCGCCACACTAAAGCTGGAGGAGGGTGTGCAGAGCGTCAACCGTGAGAACCAGAGCCGCTACATGACGGTGACAGCCACTGTGGCAGAGGGAAGCAATGCTACCCTTCTGTCCAGAGAATTGCAGCCATTGATCGATGCGTATGAATTGCCGGACGGTTATACTATTGACACTGCCGGAGAATCCGATATGGTCAATCAGATGGTGATCCAGATGAGTAAGGTATTGCTCCTAGGTCTTGCTCTGATCTACCTGGTCATGGTGGCACAGTTCCAGAGCCTGCTCAGTCCGTTTATTGTATTGTTCACGGTACCTCTTGCGTTCACGGGTGGCCTGATAGGATTACTGCTTATGAACGAGCCGCTGTCTGTTATGGGTATGATGGGCTTCGTGGTGCTGCTGGGTACGGTTGTCAACAACGGTATTGTGTTCGTGGATTATGCGAACCAGCTCCGTATGGGAGGACTGGAACGCAGAGAGGCACTGATCGCTACCGGTAAGACCCGAATGCGCCCGATCCTGATGACGGCGCTGACCACGATCCTGGCAATGGCAAGCCTCCTGTTCGGAGATGACCTCTCCAGCCAGATGTCCAAAGGCATGGCGATCGTAGTGGCGGGAGGACTTGCTTATGCCACGCTGATGACACTGTTCATCATCCCTGTCATGTATGATATCCTCTTCAAGAGAAAGCCTCTCCAGGTGGATATCGGCAGTGAGAATCTGGATGACGTACCGGATGATGCGGCGGATTACCTGAGACAGAAGGAACAGAAGGAACTGGAGCAGCAGGAAGCGACGCAGAAA
>ERZ1034723.300-NODE-300-length-28378-cov-10.665749_pt1 | contig 28378 bp, 37 predicted proteins | sample MGYA00520637_ERZ1034723 | MGnify/ENA primary metagenome ERZ1034723 (study PRJEB33766, sample SAMN09781719) | gut metagenome | biome: gut microbiome | host: Homo sapiens | place: Madagascar | study: EMG produced TPA metagenomics assembly of the PRJNA485056 data... | reverse complement strand
ATACCAATTTCATAAATTGCGATTGTAAGAATTTTTTTCACATTATCACCTCGCTTTGTTGATTGTAAAACAATTATATGTCATTAAAAAACATTTGTCAACATATTTTTGTTGATTTTTTCAACAACATGTGTTAAAATTTGTTATGAAAAGGAGGTGTGGATGTGAATGAACGAATAAAAGAAATCAGAAATGCTTTAAAAATGACGCAACAAGAATTTGCTGAAAAAATTAAAATAAAAAGGAATACTGTTGCGACATATGAAATGGGAAGAAGTATTCCAAGTGACTCTGCTATTGCATTAATTTGCAAAGAATTTTCTGTTAATGAAGATTGGTTGCGTAACGGGAACGGAGAAATGTTTATTCCAATTTCAAAAAGTGAACAAATTTCTAAAATGATTTCAGAAGTATTGAAGTCTGATGAAGATTCATTTAAAAGGAGATTGATTAACGCTTTGGCTAATTTAGATGATTCTGGATGGGATAGCTTAGAAAAACTCATTGATATGATTTCTGAAAACAAAAAATAATAAAAAGGCTGGACTTGCGCAAGTCCAGCCTTTTAACTTTATTTTAGTAAACCTTTTATTAGAACATAAATAAAATGAATCCACTCCGGATTTTTTAACCGATCTAACATTTTAACAATTTCTTCTTTTTCATCCACAGCAATTCCCCCTTTGAATCTTACTCTGAAATAATTACAGAACGTATGTTCGTTAATTTCAAGTATTGATTTTTGATATCAACTAGTATAATATAGATTATGCGAACAAATGAGGAAATTTTGTCGATAATTTGGCAAAAGAAGAAAAAAGAGCAACCGTTATTGGTTGCTCTTTTGCCTTTATTATTTTACTTCATAAGAAGCAGATTTGTATGTTATCACATTTCCTGTAGGTTCATCTGTATCATATTGCACCGCTTCTACAGTGTGTGTACCCTCTGAAAGCATATCTCCATTAACGATCAAACTACCGTCAGTATCGGAAATCTGGTCTTTATCATTTTCCATTCCGTCAATGTAAAAATATGTAAGATGTGTACCGTCCATTTCCCTAGAACTATACCCAATTTCTGTCATTAATGTACCTGCATCTTTCAAAAAAACAGGAACATTACCGTCTTGAGATGTTCCACTAGGTGTTGAAATAAAGAATGTTCCAGAACCCATGTCAGAGAAACTAGAACCGTCAAAATCCTTGTTTGAATCCTCTTTTGGTTCTTCCTTTTCTTCCGTTGTTTCCTCTTTGTTTACAGATACTTCTTTTTTAGTATCGTTTGTTTTTGGCTCTGATACTGTTTTGTTACCGCATCCAACAAAGCAAGAAGAAATAGCCATTACTGTGCATAATAAAAATACAACTTTCTTTTTCATTTTATCCCCTCCGATTAATTGAATAGTTTATAAAATAATAGCACACACATTGAAAAATGGCAATAAAAAAAGAGGGGCAAAGCGCCCCTCAATCATCAACCAATCTGAACTTTTCCATTTACAACCTTGCATGTTGCATTTCCAGTGTAGTCAAAATCAACTTTTCCGTCCTTGATGTACCAGACACCATTGCTATTCTGAGCAATGCCATTGTAATCGAAGTTGACTTTGCCGTTCTCAACTCTCCACCATCCATTTTCATTCTTTGCAACACCAGTGTAGTTGAAATCTACTTTACCGCCAGTAATTTTCCACCAGCCGTTTTCATTCTTCGCAATTGTATCAGCAGAAAAATCAACCTTTCCATTTTTGACGTACCACCAACCATTTACATTTTTTGCAACGGTTGTTACATCTGTAGCGATTTTTCCGTTTCTGTAGTAATACCAGTTACCGTCAGATGCTTTCTGGTCTGCCAGACCGTCCTTAATTCCGTTTGAAATAGTTGTATTCATAATTCCCTCCGCAATTGCTTTTGCAACGGCTTTATAGCCGACTTTATTATACTGATTGTAATCGTCACGATCATCAACGTAACAAATTTCAATAAGCAATGCCGGTGCGTTCGTATGATTCAGAACGTATAATTTTGGATTAATAACAATTCCTGCTCCGTGTCTCTTGAATCCGATGCTTTCCATTCTTGATAAAATACGTTCAGCAACAGCTTTCTTTCCCTTGTTGTCAGCGTTGATATGTACTTCTACACCGCCTTGCTTACTATCTCCGTTATCATCGTTTCTGCCAGAATTGAGATGCAGCGAAAAATCAAAATCAACAGTATGCGCATTGCATTTTTTTACGATTTTCTCAAGCACGTCCCTCTGGTTCTTGCCGTTATCCTCCGTACAATCATATACGGTGTTACCGTACTGGCGCAGATAATTGATAAGTTCACCTTTAACAAGGCGGTTTTCTCTTGATTCATTCAATAAATCCGATGCACCACAAGCAATTTTACCCTCCGGGTTGTGTCCTGCATGTACGTTATATTTTGCCATTAAAAATCACTCCTATCTTTAAAAAAATGGGCAGTGGTACTGCCGTCCACCTCCTAAGCAAACGGCTCATTCCCACATAGATTTGCCCATTAATTAACAATCCATGAAACCTGACCGTATACAGTGCTGCCACTTGCTGGCGTTCCTTTATTAGAGCCATAGTTGTAATAAGTGCATTCAATTTTTCCAGTTAACCTTATGATGCAATATCCCATATACGGATTGCTGTTGTATATTACCGTCACAGGGACACTTATATCTTCTGCCGGATGCCATCCTACAGGAACCCAAGGTAAACTATCAACCGATGTCCCATAGAATCTAGCAGTAACAACTTTCCCATATTTTCTAAAAATTCCGTTTGTTTTTACACTAAAAGCATCTGTCGGGATAACACGGTGCTGCATCTTTCCAGAACTTGTTGGCACAGGAACCCATGTGTCTGTTGTGTTTTCTGTCTGCCAATCAGACCAATCATATTGTTTTGTTCCGTTTACATAAAATCCATTCGGCGCAGTTATGAAAGCTGTTCCAAGCCCCTCAACACCCATTATTGCCGCAGAATTTTCTACAATAGACTCGCCATCTGAGCCAACTGTTCCACCAACTAAAGCGATACCACCAGCATCAACATCAAGTGTATGTATCGGATTGCCAGCTCCACCATCGTATCCAAGTTGAGCGACATTGCCCCATGCATATGCTGGGACTGCTTCGCCCCACAATATCTTACATTCTTTTCCACTGCCAAGAGTTAATGCTCTGGCAGTAATCGTTCCATCGACAGAACTATCACCTTTGAGGTGCATGTTAGTTGCTTCAATGTTTTGGGCGAAAAGGTTTTCGACATCTATTTGCTCTGCCTTTACCGACTTTGCATAGATGTTTGCTCCGTCAATATAGGTCAAATCATTATCTTTGCACCACGAAAGAACAACATCATCTGCTGTATCTCCCATTTTTCTAAATACACCACCAAGAAACCGATATACAGGCTGATTTGATTGTAAAATCATAGATGTTTCCGAATATGAGCATCCAATCAAAAGATAATAATATCCGTCAGCTTCTGTCGGTATTGATTGTGTTAAAGGAGATTTAGAAACCGGCTTAAACTTTTTCCCATCAAGCGTGCCTTTGATGTATATGTTTGCGTATTGTTGGAACGTAATACTTTGAGTATTCGAAATATTAAGTGAAATTTCTGTATAATTTTCTGACCCTGAATCATTAGCCACAATAGCTTGTCCTGCATATAAAACTGGATAGGATATATCAAAATCATTTCCACTTTTTAACATTTGATAACCAGATTCTGTGCCAACAATCAAAGAATCTGCATCAATATCAGAAAGAGCTTTTATACTGGCAGGATATTTTGTGCGATTGCCAGATAAACATATTGGTTCCGAATACTCTACAGTATCATCACCTTTCTGCGTCATAGACCTCTGCCACATATACATGCCATCCGTCCACTCTGGCATTTCTGTTGACCATCCATCTGACGGGGCAATGATAAATGATGCAGATATAGCATACTGTATTTCCGAGCCGGTTACGCTGTTCATTTTGACTTCAAGCACTGAATCTGTGTCGGCATAATTGTTTCGTTTCTGCCAGTCTGTTTCAGAAAAAATGCTATTTTGTACCCTCGCAACAACACAAGTGAGAATATCTCCACCATCTTGAGACCATAAATCGCCTATGTCGTAAGGTGGAACTGGTTGAGAAACAAATACACGCTTTTTATCATTAGCCGTTTCTTGCGCTTTACTTGCCATATCAAGTGCTTTTGTAATGTCTGTATCTTGAATAAGCTGCCATTTCCACTCTCCAACAGAATCATCATAGAAAAATCTATATCCTATTCCCTTAGATTTCCAATAAAACAAATCGCCCTCATGTGCGCTCTTTTCTTCATCAGTAGTCCAATCAGAAGCCGGGTAATTATCCAAGGTTGGCTCATAGTCTTTATAATAAGATTCAATCTGACCATCGACCTGTTTTTGCAGCTTTTCCAGATCTTGAGCAACGGTATTTGCATAATCAGCTAATGTACTGCTTGAAAAGTTTTTTGCTTCTTCTTTTGCTGCTTCTATTGCTTCATCGGCAGGTTTTCCACCGATTTTTACTGCTGCGCCCGTGATTTCTACTGTTTTTTTGTCAACATCGGCATAAAAAATATCGTTTCCGTTTTCGTCTCTAATTGTCAATGCACCCGTATTGATCCAAGATGCGCTTACGCCAACAGCATTTAAAATTCTGGCAATTACATCACCGTTTACAGTTATTCCAGATGACCATATAAAGTTCCCGTTTGCGTCTTTCGTGGTAGAAACTGCCATTGCTTCCGATGTCATCTTCCAAGCCATGCTAGACTCTGCCAATGTTGGTTTGTTGTGCATGTAAAAAATTTTCCCACCAGCAGAATCCGTCTCTTCTGTAGTGTAAAACCCGACAGCGTTGTTCATGCGGTCATTTAGTGAAGATAACGCACGTTCCCGTTCGTTTTTTTCCTGCGTTATAAGTTCTCTTGCCTTGACATAGTTTTTTGTGGCATTTGAATATCTTTCAGAACTGTTTTTTACAGGCGTTTCCGCACTAGATCGTGTAGTTTGTGAATTGTTTAGCGTGTATGTTGTGCCAGAAACAATCATTTTATAACTGTTTCCTTTTTCATCCGTAAAGATTACAACATCGCCAGCTTCAATCGTAGGATCTGCAATATGAGTAATTTGACCGTTTCTGAAACGCAATCCAATTAATTGAGTGCCTAACCATGACGCTATTTCTTCACCATTTCCGTCAAAAATAAAATCATTTTCCTCTACAGAAACAACATAACCGTCTGTGCCAGAAAGATATTGATTTGTTTCGCCCGTTGAACTGTCTTGTGACACTTCAACCACTCTTACACCAGTGATCACAACATCATCTGTAGCAAGTTCCTTTTCATAAGAACTTTCTATTTTGTGCACTTTACTTACGTTTGTTTCTGGATTTTCAAGTGCTGTCTGGTCATACCACTTAATTTCCAATTCTCCGTATCCGTTAAATCTGGCGAAGCATCCGCAAATCTGGCAAATCCACATCAAAGCTGTTCGATATGTCATTGTTGCTAACGATGATGGCCTTTGCAGTAGATAGACAGAGTGTGGAAAATCCAGAGTTGCAAGAGTGACATCGCATTTATCACACATTTTCTGCACTACTTCTTTTGCAGAAACTGGAAAATCAACATCAATATCCCATGTCTGGTCAAACAAAAACATATTGTCGTAGCAAGTCAATGTGATCAGTGAACCGTTGTATTGTGGCTCTACAACGGTAAATACACCTTTTCTCATGTATTCAACGGTTTCGTCATCAAACTGCAACCCAACAAATGTTTTTAACGTAGCACCGTAGAAATCATAATCTGTATAATCATTGTATATGTTATTCAAAATAATTGTGCATTGGTTTATGATTGCACTTCCAATCTGGAATACAGAATCTTCCGAAACAGAATCATCAATAACAAATCCACCAGACCAAAGGCAAGAGTTTGTTATAGGCAAAACTGTACCGTCAGATAATGTTAGTGTAGAATTGACTCGAAAATTTCTATTACCGTTTTCATAACTCTTTTTGTACTTATCTGATACTGTAATCATTCTCTTACCTTTCTATGATTTCGAAGCTTACCTTTTCCATAAGTTTTTTCCCAACATTCCAAATAACAACATTTGATGTCCTATCTCCAACATAAAATGTTCGTGTTTCATATTCTCCAGACAACATATCTGGGTATGTTACCTCGATGTATTCTGGGTTAAACGCTTTTAGAATTTGAGATGTTTCTTTCCACCCTTTTCCATTCCATGCAAGGCTTATTTTCCTTTTTTGACCGACACGGTTTTTCTGCATCTTCGTATCTTCCGTACGTCCACTGTCTGCCGCAGATACATCTTGTAGTCCCCATTCGAACACAGAAGGGCAGAGAACATCTTTGCCATCAACTTTTATCATTACTTCACTCATAAAATGCTCCAAAAAAAGGAGCTACGAATAAATCATAGCTCCTAATATGCTGGTACAGGTTTCATCCTGTACTCAATTTTCTGTTGTCCTTTAGATACTGCTCTTGCCAGTGCTTCATCAGAAGTCTTGAACTCTGCCACGCACTGTACATTGATATCCTGCCGGTTATTCATCATTGCCATAGCTACACCACGTTCAACCGCTGCTTGCATCTGTTCTTCGGAAATTCCCATTCCACCAGAGTTTTTTGTGATGCTATCGGCGATCATACTCATAGTTTTTTTGTTCTCTAATGGGAGAACTGCTTCTCTACCAGCTTCACCGACACCAATCATAGATGCTTTGTCAAAAAGACCACCCTTTTTGTACCAATTGACTCTGAATGATGGAACTGAAAAAGAGAATTTGCCAAAACCAACGCTTCGAGAAGTCCATGAAATATGTGGCAATTTAATTCCGACAGAGGATAAACCGTTTGCAAAGTTTTTAGTTATCCTATGTCCTAATCCCCACATATCACCGATGGAATTAGAAATTCTATTACCGATTCCAGAGAATGAATTGTAGAATCTCCAACTGTTTGAATCAAATCCGTTTTTCAAGCCGTTTATAATATCAGTTCCTTTCCCCTTAACTTTGTCTCGTAGATTTCCAATGCCCTTATACACCTGTCCGCCAATCTGACCTACAGTATTAAGAAATCCGCTCTGTTTAACAGAATCCCATCCTGCTCGCAGTCCGTTAATTGCATCAGAACCTTTGGATTTAATCCATTGTCCGGCATTTCCGGCTTTATCTTTGACATATCCACCGATTTTCTGCACTGTCTGTCCGACTTTGCTCTCTTTTACGGAATCCCAACCATTTTTCAATCCCTCAAGAGCATTTTTACCTTTGTCCTTAATCCATTCCTTAGCATCTCCAAGCTTATCCTTGATATTTCCAGGTAATTTTGAAAACCATTCAAGAACTTTTCCGGAATTTGAATTCAATCCATTAAGGAAACCGCTCATTGTGAATCCGCCAATTTCAGCGAAAACTGTTGACGGGCTGTGAATCCCAAGGAATTTTTTGACAGCATTTACAAATTTGCTAAAAGGACCATCTGTTGCTTCTTTTTCAAGGTCGACATCATTATCGTTCAAACCTTTTTGATATCCAGCAATAGTATCTTTTCCAGCTTCTCCAGCAACTACAGATGCATCATCACCAAGTTTTTCAAATAGTTCTTTATAATCTCCATACACATCAGTGTATACAGAAACACCTCCGGTACTTGATGCTGTCGAAGTAGTCGTAAACAATGAATCTATAATATTATCTGCGGCACTGCTTGCGTAACCCGCACCATCAATTCCAAGTTGTTCGAAATTGTCACTTATGGTTTTGTCCAATGGATCTATTGTTTTCTCTTTGTATTTTCCAACAACATCAAGTATGTAATTTCCTTTGCTCCACTGGTAAGATGCTTTTTTCAATGGATCCAAATCTTCCCAATCATCACCCGCTTTTGTTATTATGCTGCCGATATTTTTAACATACTCGGTCTGCAATTTATTTGCAATATCCTGTGCTTTAGTTGTAGTCTGCTCTTTTACATACTCCATTGCACCCGGAAGTCCATCCATGATTGCTTGATACGTTTTTGTATCTCCGGCTTCTTTTGCAGAATTAGCAAGATTGATCAATGCTTCTTCTGTTTTATCCTGTGCGTCTTTAACACTTCCAACAAGAGAACTCAAATCATCGTTTACAGCATCTACATTCAATCCGTCCTCATTAATGTATGCAGACCAATCCAAGTTGGTTGAATTGATATATGTTTCAAATTCATCCATTGCTTTGGTAGTATCATCTGACTGTCCCATTAAATTGAATAATTCAGATTGTAATTCTTTGAGTTGTGGATTTGTAGGATCAGTTTTAGACAGTTCTTTCATTTTATCAATTAACTGCCTGATTTTTTCCTGCGTTTCAGAAGAAAAACCAGTTACTTGCTCTTTGATTTTTTCAATATCAGTTCCGGCTGATTCAAATGCTTTAGAAGCAACACTTCCATCAGAGAAAGTAGAGTACATAAGTGTTTGGTAAGCATCCAGATTTAATTTAGCAGCATCGTACAAACTGTCAAACTGTTCGCTTAACTTCTTAACCCCGTCTTCTGTTGACGTTACTCCGATTTTCATTGCATCTTGGATTTTTTCAATCTCAACAATGACGTTCTTTACACTTTCTTTGCTGTTTTCGAAATCACGTATTTTTTCACTTACGCTATTGAAGCTGTCACCGACAGAATTTATTGCACTTTTCGCAGAACTGAACAGTTTTTCAACTGGCACTCCGCCCGGTGTTGAGAAAGATTCCTTAATATACTCTCCAACATTTTTGTCAAGCAACTCATTCATTGCCTGATTAATACCAACAATTGCAGACACAAGTGCTGTAGTTCCTACAATCAATGCGGTAAATGGATTTGATAACCCAAGAGTTTTTAATGCTACCGCAGCGATAGCAGCACCGCTCGCTATTTTTGCGATTGAAGCACCGACATTATCTGCTCCGGATGCTAAATCGTGAAATGCACTTGTTGAAAGTGCAAATTGAGCAAATACGGAAGATGCACCAACAACACCTTTTTGTAGATTTGTCATATGATTTCTGAGAGTTTTTGCCCCCTCTGATAATCCATTAAAAAAGTTCCCGTTCTCTATTCCTACTCTAAAATTCTGGAAAGATTTTCTTACAACATCTACTGATTTCCCAAGTTTTGGGTATGATTTTGATAATTTATCTGTATTATCTTTATTTCCTCTCAATGCACCAACAACCAAAATCGAATTGTCATATACTTTTTTAAAGGATTTTGACAAATTCGTCATACCGCTGATGATTTTTGTTGATGCAATAGCTTTTAATAACTTTGGCATCAATACAAATGATGCAATCGTGGTTTCAATCGGTGCCTTATTAAATGAAGAGGAAAATATTTTTACACCTGCATTTATTGCTTTCCATAACGCTTTTCCTGCTTTTTTACCAATTTTGACAAAATCAATATCAGACAAAAATTTTCCTATCCTCGTACCGATCATAGTCCAATTTGTTCTATCCAACATTGTAATGACAGTATCTAACAGACCGTTCGCCCATACATTTATAGTTCTGGCAAGGCTGTTGAAATCAAACGTTTTGAAAAAAGTATTAACTCCTGTCGCAATTGAATTTCCCAGATTTTTCCAATCAAATCTTATTCCAAAAGAAAGTGCCGAATAAATAACTGTATTCAGTGAACTTGCTATTGTTTTTCCGACATTTCCGAACAGTCTTGGTGAAATTAAACCATTCAGAAAATCAGCTAATCCTCTACCGAAATCTTTTGCTTTTTCATATATCCGGTTCCAATCAATGCTTTCCATCGCTTTTGATAACGTGTCACCGATATATTTTCCAAGACCGTAAAGTGTGTCAATGTTACTTTCAAACATCGTAGAAACACGTTTCCATGTGCCTTGATTTCCACCTGTTGAGCCACCACCAGTTCCACCACTTCCAGAACCGCCAGAACCTTTCCCACCGCCAGAGCCACCAGAACCGCTACCGGAACTATCTGTATTATCGGCAAGTTTGTTCAACTGGTCGAACGGCAATGTGGATAAGGTCTTTTTCAGTTTTTTGGCTGCCGAATTTGCTTTGTTTGTATTTTTTGATGCATCATCTGTGCTATCAGCTAAAGAACCTGCGCTGTCAGATGCATCGCCCAGATCAACAGCTATTCCTGCGGAGCCTGCCTCATATTGCCAACCAAAGATTTTTCCTAAGGCAGCCGATACTTTCTCTGCAAAGTCTGTAACCGCTAACAGGGCAGCGTTCATAGCCTTTACAAGTGGTTTTAAGGCGTTTATAATCGGTTGACCGATAACTGCACCAAGTCTCTTGAAATTTTCCTGAAGCATTCGCACCTGATTTGCCCACGTTTCACTTGTTTTCTGGAAGTCAGACTGCGCTGCTGTCGTGTTTGACATAACGTACTGATATCTCAGCATCGTTTTTTCTGCCTGTGACATAGATTCTATGTCCGCATCCATGCCGTTCTTCATAGCCCACTCTTTAAGTGTTGCTTGTGTTAAATCAAGACCATACTGTCTAAGTGGAACGACCATTCCAGTGAATACAGAACGTAAGTCCTCTGCTACTTCCGCTTGGTCTTTATTGTAGAAAGATGCCATGTCACCGGCTAATTTCGTAAGGTTCAAAGATACATCGGCAAGACTATCAGATGCACCAACATAACCGTCTGTTGTTTTCTGCAAAAAGTCATTTGCTTTTGCTATCTGGCTTGTGCCGATACCCATTGCAGAACCCATTGCCTGGAACTGACTGGCGTATGTTTTGAAAGATAACTCAGACATTCCTAACGTCTGAATACTTTTTTGAGCATACTCTTCTACTTTTCCAGTCATTGCACCGAATGTAGTATCTACAACGTTCTGTACCTCTGTCAGATCAGATGCAAGGTTTACAGCATCTTTCAATTTTCCGGCTGCCCTTATAACCATCCAGTATGATGCATACAATTTTCCGATTGCAGCTGCAAGACTGAATGTGTGAACTTTTGAAGTCTTTGCAGAACCAGAATAATCCAACAATGATGTTTTAAGTGAGTTTGCTGCCCTACCGGATGATGCGCCTGTTCTTGCCAGTTTTGCCAATGCATTAGTCATATCTATAAGATTCTGGCTAACCCTTGGTGCTTTGGAAAGTTCTTCCATAAGCTGTCGCATTGCCGTTGCAAGTTTTGGGATATTATCAATCGCATTTGTCGATGATTTATATCCTAACTGAGCAATTCCTTTCGCCAGTTCTGCAACGTTTTGAGATGCTTTACTCATACCAGACAGCGTATTCATTGATTTTCCAATCTGACCGATAGATGATGCAGCTCTGTTAAGACTTGCCGTATCTATAGCAGCCATTTTCTCAATGCCCTTTGCAGCCCTTGTGAAATCTGCGGTTTTTACAGAGTTCATAGAAGTCATTGCAGATGCAAGTCTGCTTACTCCATTAGCCATTCCAGACAAGGACCCGCTGTTTACGCTACCAAGAGATGCCGAAAGCCTACCAAGCTTATTGCACAAATTGTCAATGGCATTACTAGCCGTTTTCGCATTTGCCCCTATTTTTATCTCAAGGTTATCAATATCTGCCACTTTTATTCACCACCTTTTTCTGTATACAAAAAAAGACGGTAACCATAATTAGTTACCGCCCGTTGTTTCTTGATGCGATAAGTCGAAGTTTACTTTCATAGTTCTCATTTTCATAACAAACGCTTCGCGCTGTCTCTGAATCTCTTCTTCCGACATTTCGCTATCATTTTCAGTTTTATTGCTAAATAATGGCTCTTTCCAGTATTCCATTTTAGCTTTTTTACCATTGAAGCAATGGTCTATAGCGAAGCAAAGAGCAGATATTCCGTAAGCACCGAACCAATTCCACACATCACTATCTTGTCGCTCTCTGGAAATTCTAAATCCCTCAAAGCACATATCTAGCTTTAATGGTGTGAGGTGTTTGAACTGTTCAGCCGTTATCCCAATCGAAAACGCTTTCGGAAATAAATCACACCAGATTATTTCGTGGAAGCTTGTTTTCTTTTGTGGTCCTGAGGAACTTTTTTCGGTTTTTCTTCTTTCTTGGTCTCCGGATACATCTCCTCGATCATCTCTTTCAGACCGGACAGGTCGAAAAAACCATCTTCTTCCATCCACTCTTGAATTTCCTTAAATAATTTCGTATAAGAAAGCTTGTTCTCTTTCATATACGCGCGCATAATCTCGATTGCTTCATCCTGATTTTTCGGATTATTCTCAAGCAATCCTGCGTAGAAAGCAATTTTGCATGATTCCGGTGTATCTGCTACCTGTTTTGCAGTACCATCAAGCATTGCTTTTACAGTTACCGCCTCGTCAAAATCTTTTAAATCTTCTGCAACATAAGACATTGTCATGATCTTGAACATTCTGTTTATAAGGTCTTTACACTCTGCTGCTGCGAATGTGAATTCTAATGTATAATCGTTACCGTTTACTGTAATTGTTTTCATATTTATTTCCTTTCCCACCTATTTTTTATAGGGAAAGGGGCAGTCCGAAAACCGCCCCTCATTTTTATCGCATAGTCAAATCAAAATCGGCTGCTATGTCACTGTAGCCATCCAACTCAGCCTCTTCCATTGAATGGCTCTTTATTCCCCCGGTGTCGGCTCTACAACTGTATCGCTTCCGATCATTTCCTCAATAATCAGATTTATGGTCATAGTCAGCAAACTGTTCTGTTCTTTCGATGAAATCGGAAGTTTTGACGGTGGCTGTGCTACGACATATTCAGCCTTTTCGAATCCCGGTGTAATGGTCTCGAACCACATTCTTTTACCACCGGTTAATGCCTGATAGGCAGAGATTACATTTTCCCATTCTTTAATTGTTTCATTGGTTTTATTGACTTCTACTGCCATTGTATCGGAAACAGTGTCACGTCCAGCGATGTTTCTGGTCTGTTTGTCCTCTAATGCAGACGCATCAATAGATTCCGGTTCTACCGTAACTTCGCCAATGTTATTAATACGCGTCAATAAAGTAAAAGCAGTCGGTTTCGTTCCGGCTGTTGTTTCAACACCATATGCAAATTTAATGCCAAGTGAGCTTACTCCTGCTGTTGCCATGTTTGCTTACCTCCTAAAGTGTAAAAAAATAAGAGCCATAGGCTCTCTAAATCAATCTGTCATTAGCACCGATTATTCTTTGAAATCGTGCTGTTTTTCTGTAGGTTTCCCCGTTATATTCAAAGTCTGGCATTGACTGAACCGTGAAAGCCATCTGTTTAAAGATGCTCGCCACAGTGTACATTACCCGGTTCACATCGGCTCTGTTTGTGTTTGTGGTGACATCAACCTGTATAGTTTCAAGCACTGCATTAATGCTTTTACCCTCAAGGTCTGCGCCACGCTCAGAGCCGGACAATTCTTGAATATATACTGTTGGAAAAACTGCTTTTCCATTTGTTTTTCCTTTGTCAGTGACAAATATGTCCGGGTATTTACTTTTCAATTCTGTCAGCGTTTTTGATTTTACGATAGAAAATATCGTTGTGCCTAAATCAAACGCCCATTGATTATCTGTAACCATTATCCGAACACCTCTTTTGCCACTTCAACAACAATTCTTTGCAATTCAAGTGATGTATTGTACATAAAAGGTCTGCTAGGCATACCCTCTGTAAAATACCACTTTCCATCATCACTGGGGTAAAGCCAACCATATCGCCCATCTGCAAGCTGTCTGATTGTCTTTCCACTTGCATATTGCCAAGATACTCCATCCGGTAATTTACCCGGATAAGGAGATTCTGAACCAATAATTCCAGTTCCAAACTCAACAAATAATGCATGGTCTGTACCTGCAACAACCGCCCAGACAGAACCACCATCAATCTGTCCTTTGTATTCCGAATGAACGCTATTGAACAATTCTGTTGTGAACACTGCATCAAGGTCATACACCTGTGCTCTTGCAATTTCTACGCCACGTTCAGCCAGTTTCTGTGCAAGTAAGCTGCATTTATACTCTAAGCTGTTCTGGTAGTCCCTAAGCTGTTTTATTGCGTTCTGTATGGAATTTTCTGATAATGTCATTGAAATCACTTTTTTCGCCATAAGAAACCTACTTTACATTTTTTTGTAAAAGGAACAGATCTACAGTCAATCCCTCGTCTGCCACGCCTTTTACAATGTAGTCTGCCGTATTTACATCCACCAATCCATCAGCATCTCTTCCGACATTTGATTTTTTCCAGATGTAGTCACCGGACTTAATTGGCAAATATCCTTTGTTTGTAACAATCTGGCAGTATGATGAACTGTCATCAATACCGAACTCTTTTACAAGCACTTCGCTCAGCTTGTTACTGATATTTGCAGAAAAAGTAACTGGCTCAGAAAAGCCAGTTTTTTCTTCAATATTCTGAGGAATCTTATTTCCATTATCATCAAGATAATAGATTTTGTTTCCGTCAGAATCCGTATAGGATGTGTAGATGATGTTCCCATCATCGTCACGGTCGTATATAGTAAAACGCTGCCCTTGCAGTGAATACTGCATACGCTGTTTATTAATATCAAGCATTTGTATCAGAACCCTTTTTAGCCTGTTTGTAAATCTGATTTACTCCTGTGCTTGCCAGACCGGACATAATGCCTACTGCAATAGCATTTAAAATATCATTAGCCGGGTAATCCGGAATCAGATACATACCTGCGATACCAAGAATGCCTCCGGCAATACCAACAATTACCGGAATGTAGTTATCTTTTACTTTTGGAAATAACTTTGCAGCTACTCCAATCAGATAAGTAATTACAACAATCGCAACGACTGTTGATACCTGTGAAATATCCATTTTATTTTCCTTCTTTCTTTAAATGTAACGCTTCAATTTCCTGCTTCATTTTAGTGGCCGTGCCGTTACCGCCAAGTTTGTGATATACATCATACATCTCATTAAAATTATCGTATTCATATGACGGTATCTCACCAAGTTCTGTGTATTTATTATGGTATCCAATAAGTTGGACTCTAAGCAAAAGCATTGTACCTTTGCTATTGTCCTCACGAAGTTGTTTCTCAGCTTTGATTCTGGCATTTCTTTCTTCGGCATCAATCTTTTTCTGATTTTTTTGTTCTTTCAGCATCCAGACTATATACCCAAGTAATGCGGTCAAAATAACAGGCAGAGCTATCATATATGTTTGATAAAAAAACTCAATCATGTCATCTCCTGTAAAAAATTTGCATACCGCCCACCGCCACTAATACTGTATGCCCCTGCTACCGTTGGTAACGCTCAATCTTCTATATTGCTTTTACATACGGGAAAATTCCCGCAAATAAATCGTCGCGACTTATCCAGTTTCTGCTTACTCCGTTCTCTGTATATGACTGCATATAAGCTTCGCCCGCCTGTGAACAATCGTAAACAACAATGTTGATAATGTTGTTTTCGTATTTCTTCAAATCTGCATATATCTGTTCTTCCGTGTAGCTTGCCGGATAATTGCGACGTTGTGTAATCTCTGTGTTTACCTGCTCAATAAGCTGCTCAATCAGAGGATTCTTTTCCGGCTGGTCAAACTCAACCTCGTCAGATTCATTCATATGGTATTGACCAAGCCGTATTTTGATTTTCTGCAAAGTTGAATATGCCATGTTGCAACCTCCTACAGACCAAACAGGTTAATCAGATACTCTTTCATTTCTGCCCCGGTCATAATGTCCGCATTTTCAACGCCAGTGCTCATAACGATCTGACGCAAATCAGAAACGCTCATTCGGTTGATGTCTGTCTTGGTATATCTGGAATCAGAAAATGCCGGAGCATTAATCTCCGGCACTTCGTCACCTGCTTTATACCATTTCCCATTACGCTTCATTGTGTATTCTGCAATCATCAGCACACACCTCCTACGCAACTTTCATAACAACAACGCTGTCCATTCCCTCAAATGTAGGCAGACCAATCATGGATACGACACAATGTGTATTGATTGGATGGTTTGTAGCATATGTGTATACGGAAATACCAGTTTCAACAAGAGACAGGTTTCCGTCTGTAAGGCTTCCGCTTCTCTCTTCTGGTGTTTTTCCGAACACATAATCTCCAAGATAGATACCGCCAGACTGGCAAGATACAATACCTGTAGGAACAAAGTATTTTGTCTTATTGTCTGTTGGGTCGATATACAGTTTGTCGTATACCTCAATCTCGATACCATATCCACGCAGATACTCAGTTACCTGTGATTGCTGCAAGCGAATACCGCCATTGTAAGCAGTGATTCCGAGAACCTGTTTCTTTGTGTCCTCTGCTTTCAGAACATATTCCCATGTTTCTGTATTCATGGTGAATCTGGTCAGTGAATAACCTGTTTTCTTTGCGAAATCACGTCTTGTCTGAATCAAATCATCTAACGGTGTTGCCGTTGCCGATGCGGACCATTTGTCAGTTTCACCTGCGGAAATATCAACAAAGTGGTCTTTCTTATGTGCCACACCATCATCATCGGTGTAAGCAATGTAATAACTCTTACCGCCGATTGTTACCGGGACTTTTGGAATACCGTCTGCCGGAGCAAGCAGATTCCAAATCTGTCTCTCTGGTACTGCTAATGCACCCTCAATCAGAATCATAGGTTTTTTACTGATTTCTCTCAGAACATCGTTCGCAAGACTGGTGTTCTCGGAACTTCTGTAATTGTCATACATCTGTTCCTCTTCCTCAGTAACCATGTAAGATTCACGATAGAATGGCATGTTGTTCTGAATATCGGAGAAACCTCCAACATCTCTTAACTCTGCCTGTGCGTCAAAATTAGATGCTTTTAAGGAAACTGGAAGTCCAGATTTTCCTTTAATGAATCTCAGATTTAATCCGTCCTGTTTTCTTGTTCCAAACTTCTGTCTACCAAGATATGGTGCAGAACCTAATGTTTTCTCATAGTTATCCCACATTACTCCCAGACTTCTGGCAGTAAACGCTTCGCTCAATGGTAATGCTGGCATTGTTTATACCTCTCTTTCATTAATCAAAAAAAGTAACTCGTGGCGTTGCAGCTTTCGCTTCATCCGTTACGGTTACTCCATTTGCTGTCACTTTTGTTTTGTCAATAGAACCCTGATATACATAGGTTCCTGGTGCATCTCCCATAGTTACATCTACATCTTCCAGAATGTAACCAAGGCACTTTGCATCGTTGCTCGGATATGGTGTTCCTGCCTTTACAATTTTCTGACCGTTACCGTCAGCCGCAGATACCATAGACTGAGGAACCACACAAGCAGCTCCCTCATAAGGAAAGTATTTTAAAATACCTTTACTTTGTGAAAAATCTCTTACAATAGGTTTTCCCATGATGTACCTCCTAAATCACATAATGATTTTTAGTTTCGGCAGATGCTGTTGCATTTCCAAATGAAATACTTTCTGCATTTAACACATCTGCTGTTTTTTCTTCGCCGCTTCCACTTCCACCGCCAGAACCACCTCCGGGATTTGTACCACCGTCAGCAATTTCTTTTTCTTTCGCCTGTGCGGAAGCTGTTTCTTTATCAGTGATAATTTTGCCAAGAGCCTCATAATCCAGAGTGCCATCATCTTTGACAACTGATTTTGCCTGCTCTGCATCAATCTTAAAATTTGACATAGCCTGTTCCCGCTGATCTCGAATAGCATTTGATTTTTGCATGTCAGCAATGGTTTTATTGGCTTCCTCTAAGGCTTTGTTAGCCTTTTCGATCTCGGTGAGATTTCCTGCTTCCAGTTCATCAATTTTGGTCTGCAACTCTTTTGCTTTGTCAGCATCGGCTTTATAAGCCTTTGATTTCTGTTTTTCCTTTTCCAGTTCACCATTGCTCTGGTTCAGAAGATTTGTAATCTGTTCCTCTGTAGCTTCTGGAAAAAGTTTTAAAACCTGTTCTCTTGTCATAATTACCTCCGTTACTCACGCTTTTGTTATCGCAGGTCGCTCCTGCTGAGTTCTCCCATTTATCGCATGGGTGCAATTTTTGTAATTTTTTGTATTAAAAAAGCAACCACCTATTTCTAAGTAGTTGCCTTTCTTCCTTATTAATATGTTATTCAACCAGTGGCATCACATTTTTAAAATACCAGCGTAACGCTTCGTTCTTTGATTTTCCGGAAGTACCTGCCTTATATGTCACATCCATCCAGCAGCCGCTATTATTCTCAACGACCGTGGTTGGCTTGTACGAATAGAGCTGTGTGTATTCTGCCAGTTCAGCGGATGTAAGGTCACGCTCAATTGGCGTATCAAGGTAGGTCATTACTTTAAGCGGATGTTCTGCGAGATGTGCTTTCCAGTTGGATAAACCTTTATCTGGTAAAGTCGCATCATAAAATTTGTTATTGTTTAAATACATATACTTATTTTTAGAACCTAACCATACCGAAGGTTTATTTACAATATTAATTATAAAACAATTTGACATTCCTTTTCTATAATTCATGTTGTGTGGGAGTGCTTGTATTTGAAACCCTTCATAACCGGTTATACCATAAACAAGCCACGTTTCATCCTTGCTTCCATCAAACTCAGCCTGCCAAACTCTCTGCACATACTTCCCGCGTTCCAAATCAATCTCATCCGCAATCCATGCCTGACCGTTTACATCAGTGTAGGTGATGCCTGCTGTGCCTGCAGGTACTGGAATACCAGGGAGACCGTTTGGAGTGATAATTGCGGTGGACTGTGGTGTGCGGTAGGGTTCGTATGGGAGAGCTGTGTCACCTTTGTTTAGCATGATGTTTTTAAAAGAAGCGGTATCACCAATAGACTCACTATTTGAACCGCTTGCATAGAATGTAATAGCATTTACATCTTTATTTAAAATAACGTTATTTTCCTTCTTTGTACCTCTTTTCAAACTTAAACCAATAGTACCACCTTCTTTGTACCAAAACAAAACCAAACAATAAGATTTATCTGTGTCGCTACTTTCAATATCTGCTGTCATAAAATATTTTCCTGCTGGAATGTCAAGATTTCTATATACTTTTGATTGAATAAAATCAACATCACCAAAATTCCATAAATTTCTGCCACACACATCTACAGTTATTTTATCCCCATAAGGCTTCGGGATGCCGCCTGTGTATGGTTCATAAGAGGTGGCTTCTGTTCCGTATTCTACTTGTATGTAGCCAACTTCTTCCAGTGTTCGTTTATTAGTATCAACACCTTTTGTCATTAACAGATAGACGAAGCCATTAGTACTTGTTAACGTTGCGGTTCGTTTCAAATTCGACACAGAACCATGCGCCATCCATATGCCACCAACGTCACCAACGATACCAGTGCTATTAACACATAAATAACCGCCCCAATTTGTTGTATTTTTTACTGAGACAGTGACAAGTCCATTTTTTACTGGAATTGCTAATATCCAGTATCCAGAGCTTTGATACTGTTTATTGTAATTGCTCTCATCATCTAACAATCTTTCATCAAACAGATTCTTTCCGGTACTCCACTTCATTCCTGCGCTTTCAATCTCAACCGGATTCTCTGGGCTTGGAGTACCATCCTGCTTGCTCCATCCGTACAGCTTCATACCAAGCGGCTTATTTTCAACTGAATCTGTGAGTGTGATGGGATTGCCGGAGGCGGTCTTATCTTTGTATGCTGGAACAACTGTCCTTGCGTTCACATTATCTGGAAAACACTTATCTACAAGCATGTCATTGATTATGTTCATATCTATGCCCCCTGCTGATACCACGTCTTAGTCGTTGATTCATACACGTAGACTTGGGATGTATCTACTACAAGTGCAGTGCTTCCGGATTTAAGGTTGTCGTAAGTTGGCAGTTTATCCACATCTTTTGAGAGAAGCGTATAATTTCTAAGCATACCTTTTGCAGATATACAAGTAATACTACCAAGGTCTGGTACCTCCACCCCCCCCGGTTCATATGAAACACCGTCAACTACCACTTTATAATCATATTTCATTTCTTTACCTCAAAAATAATCGAAACTATTCCTCAACATTTTGGTTGTTCAACTGATTAGTTGATGCATTCTGTTTGTTCAACTGTTGCATCAACTCTTGTGCTTTCTTTTCCTGTGCATCCGCATCATCAACAGTCTGCCACAGATTATCCAAATACGGTTTAGAAAGCAAGAATGTTTTTTCTGCATCGCCCCAGAGACCTACTGTCTTGATTGCCACAAGTGGATGCACGCCACACTGTAACAGCTGCAAAAGCGTCTGAGACTTCGTATACATGTTATCCTGTGGACTATGGTTAATCTGTACTGTAAAATCTCTAAGAGACAGGTTTAAGTCCTTTTTATATATGCGGATTATATTCAGAACAACTTTTGCCAGTCGCTTCTCTGCCGTAACAATCAGTGGGTCTTTCAGTTTTGCTCTTGTCTTGGAGAAATCCCATCCGTTTCGCAACTCTACAGCACCTTGTGTATCTCCACCAGTGTTTCCTTGTTTTGACGGGATAGCAAGGATTGATAATGCATTATCCCACAAATCGTCCTTTGCTATCTGTGATTGAGATTGATCTAACTCTTGCGTAATAACATCAACATCAGCTTTGTTATCTTTATTAATGGATTTTACAACTAAAGCACAATTCATTTTCATTTTTTCAAACTGTTCTTCGTCAACTTCACAGTTTATAAACTTGTACCATGCTTGGATCAGCTGTTCCACCCCATCCATTCGATTAGATTGCATGTTATTAATTGCATCCAGAATATCAATCACAAGCTCAATATCTGAAATTCGTTCGTGATTGTTCGGATATTCAACAATCGGAATGCCGCCAAATCCATGTAATTTCCAATCAGATACAGTTCCGTTGATTATTTTGCACTCATGTGTACTGGAATAGCACAGCTTGTAATATTTTCCGTCAGCATCTTTCAAATCCTGTACTGCCAGTAACGGTTCTTCCGTACTTCTGTTATAAATCACAAACGTATTCATCGGTGACGGTGCAACAATTCTAAATGGTACTTCTTCGCCCGGTGTTTTCTGCACCGCCTTGAATGATGTACCTGTTGCCGACTGCCATTCACCGGATTTTATGTCTTTTTCCTGTTTATTTGCATCTTCCATGTAGTCATTCAAGGTGTCTACAGCCTTATTTACGGCTTCTTCATCTTTACGGCTAATGTACTGCACAGGTTCGCCATAGGATTGTCCTGTTTTGAACTGAACAATCTCATACGCATGATTTTCAACGATTCTATTTGTAATGTCATCACGAACTTTTTTCACACGGTATCGTATCGGCTGATCACCTTTATAGTAATCCCAAAGATATTTAATAATATGCTTATTCCAGTTAAAAGTTCCGATGCAATTACCAACAACCTTTACGACATTGTCCTGTGTAATGGCTTCAACATCCGTATATGCAATTTTTCGTCCGTATTTTCCTTTTACAATGTCTTGAAGATGCAGTGTGTTCATGTGTTACCTCTTAATATCTCATACCGCTGCTACATGTTCTGCCAGGCAACGGTTTTATCTCTGATTGCCATGTGATCGGATTGTAAATAATCTGTTTTCTACAGTTATCGCATCTGGAAATCACTTTCTGTTTGGATTTTCCATAATACTGGCCAACAACCGAACCACATTTAGGGCATTTAATTATTCTTGGTTCTCTCATAATGTTTCTTTCTAACAAAAAAGCACCACCAGTTAAGGTGATGCTTCTTCGTATGGGGGATATTTTGTGAAAAAGAACTCATTGTCAATTTCTTCGATTGTAATTATATCATGTCAAGTTTTAAAACGTAAATATGAAAGACTATGCAAAACTATGCAACTTTGCGAATACTTTTTAAGAAAACTCTTTTTCAAACATAATTTCAAATTCTTTTAAGGCTTTACCGTGCATACTAAACACTTTTCTGATACTCCAACCAGTGTTTTTGGCAATATCCTCAAAAGTTCTCTTTCCAACATAGCGCATAGATAGTATATCATAGTAATCCAGATTAACTTCTGCCATTTCATCAATCTGTTTAATGATTTTTTGTCTACGGTCAACAAATTCATCTACCAAATCATCTGTTTCTCTTTCCAGATCAACAATTTTTACTACTGAACTGCCAAGTCTGTCTTTATCAGATGATTTTTGAACACGATCACCATCATTAGAAACCGTAATGCTACATGCCATTGTTTTTAACTGGTAAATTTCTGACAATTTATTTTTAATCATCCGGTCAAGCATATCTACTTTTGTTAAATACTGTTTTGCTGTCATTTCTAATACCCCCTACGCATAAATGGATTTATTGCTGCTTCGGCTTTTGCCACAATGCTTCCTTTGGTAACAAACAAACAGAAGTTTGCCAATCCATCCGGTATATCATCGTGATCGTTTTTTCCTACAACGGAATACGTCAAAAGCCAATACATCATCACACCATAATCACTTTTTGGATTATAATTTTCCTTGTCTCTGAACAAAACATGCTTCTTTACCCAATCAGAATTAACAATTATTCTCGTTTCTTTGTTTGTCTCTGTCGGCTTGTCTGTGATGTTGCATCGTCCACCCTGTTCTTCAATTCGTTGATTTACCTCATAAGACACTCTATCTCCACCGGAATTGCTTTCAAACTCACACTGTTGCATATTGTGTTCAAGGATAAGATTTGCCAACCTACCATACTGTACACCATAGTCCGTACTATCATCACATATGCAATCAACCAGATAATAGTCATTATCGTATTGATACATGCATGGCATAAACATAAAGTCCGTACCTTTGTTTTTTACATCGCATATTCCAAGAATAGCATCTGGCTCTCTAAGTGGCATTGATATAAACCGTCTTATATCATCTTCGTGATAAAGGAGTCCCTCTCTTTCAATCGGATCATTTTTATAAAGACATCTGTACGAAATATCATCCATACCAAGCTCTTGATCGTGAAAGAATTTAACAGACATACCGTTATACTTATAATCAAAATTACTTTTCCCTGTAACTGGGTCAATATCTGGTATGGCAATGAACCTGCATCTTTCATTTCCTACATACATTCTTTTTAATCTTCCGATAACGTCATGTACACTCCATCTGGTCGCAATATGAATTTCTTTTACTTGCTCATTTAATTTTCTTTGCCTGGCATCCGTTCCGTAAATACGCCATATTTTATCAAGACTTTTTTTGTTTAACGCTTCCTCGATTCCAGAAATAAGATCATCGCAGTAAAGATACCTGTTACATCGAACTTTTCCTGCATTTTTGCTTCCTACAGATGTACACTGAATGCTAGAAAATGCTTTTGGTTTTCCAAAATTAATCCTTTGCCTTTTTGCATCCGTATTCTGTAATCTGACATCTGGGAAAATTTCATTCCAAGTATATTCTTCTGCATTTGTTGTAATGTCAAGAACACCATCATAAAACATTCTTGTGATATCATCTGAATGGGAAAAAAACAAGCTATAGTCTTTTGGATGTTTACCAATAATCCATGAACAAAAAAACTTTTCCAAAGTTGTTTTTTGCGTTCCTGGCGGCATGGAAATTGATAAAATATCCAATTTGTCATCTTCCAGATCTTGTAAAGCCTGTATTAATCCATGCCTATTTAACTGTTCTACTTTTGGTAAATAAAATCGTTCACTTTCTTCTCTGTTTTTTTCCAGATATAATAAATAGCTGTGAAACAAATACGGTGCTTCAATCTTCAGAACATCATAATACTGATCTACAATTTCATAAACTTCTCCATTCTTTCTGCCAAAAGATTCCAAGTCCCAGATTGTACCGTCTGCGTTTTGCAGGCAATATTGTTCGATCAAATCTTTTGTACGTTTTGAAATTTTAAGACCATATTCTATATCTTTCTCTTGTATAATTGCTGACTTTACAGCTTCAATATACGCATTTATAGCATCTTCATCTATGCCATACTTCTTTATATACTTTTCGTACTCATTTACTGTGGATATAAGGCTTGAACTAGCCAATAGAATACACCTCCACTTAAAAAGCAGAAGTGTATAAATGACTTCTGCCTATAACTTTTCTAGGTTAGCGAACATCTTTCTTCCCGGCGATGTCCGGTCTAATTTATATTGTGATATACAATTAGCAATTTTTTAACTCGTCAGCAGTAACAATGTGTAATATTCCATAGTTCCCTTTATCAAAACTATCTCTTGCACTATTTTTCGTATTGATATTTTTATTGTTCATAGATCTCCTCGTTTCATCAATTATTTTAGAGCCTCTAGCGGAAGTCATTTCAATGTGGCTTTGTGGCAGTCTGCCAAACTTTTTCAAAGCATATTTTTCTACTGCTTGTCTTGAAATATCTATGCCAAAATTTCTCAATGTTTCTTCGGGTGGCGATTTATACTCAGATAAAGGATTGTCAATGTTATTCATTTCTCATAAACCTCTCAAAGTCTTTTCTGCACTTAGGTCATAAATCAAAGGCATCTACCTTTTCATAAGCATATTTTCTAACTAAAAGTCCGCTTATTCTATAAACCTTTTTCAGAAACGCGCTTCTTTCATTTTCGTTTATTTCTACACCGCGCCTGTCGCAAGTGTTCCATTCTTTTTGATGTTTCATAATTTAATTCCTAGCCTCTATGCTTCGCTTTTGCAAAATTCCGCATATTCTTTTTCAAATCTCTTAAATTCTGATATGCTATGTGCAAATATAAGCATTCCAACTTGGTAAATATTCATTTCTTGAAAAGAACTGTGGCCTGTTAATCTTGATGGGAAGTCGCAATATTTAGGGTAACGCACTTGAAAATTACCATTTTTTAAATATCTAGCCCACATTACAAGCATTCCTTTGTCGTTTATAACATTAAAACAAAATTTTGAATTATCACTCATTCTTCCACTAACTTTCTTCCACAGATAGGACAATTATTGATTTTCATTACTCCTGGGCAAAAACTATCTCCGGTATCAATATGCAACCAATGTCCCTCATCATCTTCAAAAATGAAGTCGTTTCCAGTGCTTAATGCATTTAGATATTCTGATTTAGCATCAATTATTTTCTTGCAAAAATCACACATGGTTACTCCTTTAATGCCAGTCCGCCGTCGCATTCTACGGAATCTCTTTTAACCCAATTCACGCAACGCTGTGAGGGTGCGTGGGTGCAACGTATTTTCCCACCTCTGGCAGTTTGCTAATCTTCTTTAAACAATCCGTCCGGCAACTGTTCACCTTTTACAACCATGTTGAAATACTTATTGGCTGTCGGCAAGCTGATTCCAATTTCTTTAGCTGCTTTAGACATGCTCTTTGTACCTGTCAGAACTTCATCCAATCCTTTGTAGAATTTTTCTTTGTCAATCGGTCTTACTCCCTGTGCCATATTTTGTTTCTCCTCTTCTGGTCAATGATCGTTTGCATACACGCAACCAACATTCCGGCAACAAACGCAACAGCAGAAAGATATATGCTCAATTCTCCTGTCTTGCATGCGCAAAATGCTGTATTGGCAGTCCATACTGCTATTAAAAGATACTTTACAATTATAAATTTCTTCATGATCTCCTCATTTCTGGATATGATTCACACAATCAAAGGTCTATTCATTCCAAACGCATCACAGCTTTCTGTGTGTCATTTCCTAGCTGATCGCCGTGCACATAGCTAACCAACCTTGTTTTTGTGCGTTTCTTTTAGGTGGATGCATCCACCTTTGCTAACTCTTTTATGCCACGTAAAACATACACGAAGCACTGAGACCTACTTATCGACTTTGGTAAAATCGGAATGGTAGGATTCGAACCTACGACCAACTGTGTATAAGACAGGTGCGCTAACCAACTGCGCTACATTCCGATACCGGGAAAATTTATTTTCGCCCGGCACAACACATATCAACAGAAAGGATTGAACTCTATGAAAAGTCCAATGGCTGCAACAGGACTTGAACCTGTTCCTCCAAATGTGCGCGCTGTGTGCTTTCCGTTACACCATGCAGCCTTGTTTGCATACATTTCAGTGCGGTATGCAAGCGCACAACAAGAGGTGTAAAAATAGGGATGCCACTCATGCCATCTGTCCGATGGCTAATCCCTACACAACATTTGACCGCTATGTAGGGCATATATTTTATAACAAGGAGAAATAAATTTATGGGATTTTCGGATATACATCCCAAACTAGGGTAATCGGAATCGAACCGATGACCACGGAGTCAAAATCCGTTGCGCTACCACTGCGCCATACCCCACTAACAAAACAATATGTATGCTGCATTTAATGCAGAAATCACTGTCAAAGTTACCAACAAGAAAAATCCATTATTTTTTTCGTTAGAATCGCTTGCTGCTCCGGCACCAATTAGCATCAGCAGACAAATTACTATGTTTGCAATAATCAAAAAGCATCTAATCATAATCTCTGCCCTCCCAGTCTGAACATTCATGGAGATAATCTATAAAGTCAGAGCAGTAATCACTATTATCGTTTACACAAATCCAATCATCCTCTTGATCGGTTCTTGCAAACCTACAATTACCACAACATTTTTCACCATCTGCCATTTTTAAAGTCCTCCATCTCTTTTACGCTCATGCCTACAATTCCAGCTGAACCGTCAGAATCTGTATGTTTGAAAAATTCGCCGTTTTGCGGCCACATGTAGCGGAACATCGCATAATTTGCCAAATCCAGAAGATACTCTGTGTTCTTTGTCTCTTTGAACTTCTCAAGACATTTTTCAATGCATCCCAGAGCGTCTACGTTGCCCGTAGAGAAGTTTTTGCTTGCCTTTCCATATTTGTAATAAGACTGGCAAACAAGTGCTTTTCTTTTGTCATCAAACGTTTTTGAATAATCCGTCTTTAGTATTCCATCAGTCACCGACATTTTCTCTATCCTCCCGGTGTTTTATCTGGCAGGCAACCATTTGACGGATATTTGACCGTTCTACGTTGATTCCATGCCCTTGTCTGCACAGCTCACATGTCAGAATCAATCCGCACTGTGAACATTCATCAGTTATTCTTCTTCCGGCTACCATCAGATATCTCCTTTTTTGCGATGCTGTGATTTCTCTGAATCAAATCCATCCGGGTAACGCTCCCACAGCTTTTTATTGTTCGTAATTGCAATTTCCTCAAGTGTGGTTCCTAAAGATTCAGCTATCAGTGCCAGATAGTACAGAACATCGCCGCACTCTTTTATGTAATGCTCACGGTCAAATGGATGCCCCTGGAACAGCTCTTTTTTTATCAGATCTACCATTTCGCCAGATTCACCGGCTGCACCTAAGATTCCGTTCAGTAACATGTTTTCGTTATTCGCTTTGCAGATGTCACTAGCTGTTCTCATTACTCCTGTCTGAAATTCGTTAAATGTCATTTTTTACACCTCCGATTAATAATCTAAATGTTTCTTTCCCCTTTACCGTTATGTAAGTCTGAACATTTGAATACCCAAACGGTGTTGAAAAGTCTTTCATCTGAAACAGACCATTTTTTCTGTGCTTTTCATACGGTTTCAGCATTTTGTGACGATCACGGTATACATATCCGTTATTCACAAGCCACTGTGTAAACTCTTTTGGTGGAATGTGAAGCTCTTTCGCCGTATCTCTGAATGTTGTCAGCAATCTGCTATCAACAAGATTATCAAAATACTCTGCTTTTGGTTCCATCTCATTTATCTTTGCTTCTTTCTCTGCAATTATCTGATTTGCAACCACAAGAGCCTTTGCTACAAGCTGCTCCGGTGTAAGTTCTTCTTGATTCTGAATATATCCACCGTTCTTACGGATTGACGGCAACACATCTGATGTAACCCACTTCTTAAAGTTCTTAGCAGAATCTAGCTTGCTGTTAAAAATCAAGCTATACATTCCGCTTTCATTGACAACAGTAGTATCTTGCGTTCCAGAGGTACTGCTTACCGGGCATAACCTTTTATCTTCGTTTTCAACATTATGTCTCAATGCTGAATACAAATCCTTATATCCTAATGCCCTTGCTATATCATTACCTACAAACCATGGTTCTCCATCAACTACTACTGTTCTTACTTTCCCAAATTCTGGATTTTCAAATATTTTTAATTCATTCATCGTTAATACCCGCCTTTCTGATATTTGCCTTATTTATGATAACAGCAGAGAAATCGTTAAGGCTTACGACTTTCGGGTGTACATCCCTATCTCTGCCAGTTATGCCTTTTTGTTTTTGTCGGAACTTACGGGACTTAGTAGGGCAGTTTTCTTCTTCCATTTAGACCCCCTCCGGGTCGTTACTCTCTCGAATCTGCTTTTTTATCTGCTTTGAAT
>ERZ1034723.298-NODE-298-length-28623-cov-8.911299_pt1 | contig 28623 bp, 41 predicted proteins | sample MGYA00520637_ERZ1034723 | MGnify/ENA primary metagenome ERZ1034723 (study PRJEB33766, sample SAMN09781719) | gut metagenome | biome: gut microbiome | host: Homo sapiens | place: Madagascar | study: EMG produced TPA metagenomics assembly of the PRJNA485056 data set... | reverse complement strand
GGTTGTCATTAAATCTAATGATGATTCAGAGGACAGAGAAGTAGTTAAGGATTGCCTACAAGACTGGCTTGAAATGAATTGTGGACAAGAAAAGGACTTGGGCGGATACCCAGACTGGAAGTCAGTAGAAGTTGAGTAACTAACCATCCCTTATGGGATATAAATATAAGTAATATGAAAGATTTTCAGAAAAGAATGCAGAATGAGTATGAGGAATTGAATGACAAGACCAAGAAATTGGAGTCTTTCTTCTTCAATCACAAAGACAAGGAACTGAACTTGTCTAATGATGAAGTGGTAGATATGCGTTTGCAGCTTTATTCAATGCAAGCATATCGTGATGCTTTAGGTCGTAGATGTTTCAGACAATGTATTGAAATTTCAGACTTTGAAAAGTACAACCGTGCTCAGTAACTAACCACCCTCTCCTTGGTAACAGGGAGAGGGTAAAAAGAAGAGAATATGAAAACAAAATTACAGATGATAATTAAAATTTTAACCCGAAAGAAAGTTGTACTCTTGACCGAAGAATGTAAGGGAATACACCAAATGACTTTCGCTGGGTGTGACGTGATAGAAGCTAACAGAATTAAGAATCTGAAATACAATGATGCATAAGGAGAATAAACAATGAGCGTATATGTAACAATAGACTTGGATAGCTTAATCTGCAAGCTACCTGATGATGATTTGTCTGACTTTATGTTAGAAACATTCCGTGATAGAGTACCTGATGAATCTCATGTAAATCTTATTGCAGAAATGTTTAAGGTTATGTTTGATTCAGATAAAAAAGAAGCACTTGTTGCCATGTTGAAAGATATGGGTGATGATGCTAAGTCTGTAATAGAAGAATATTTTAAAAGTATTCCTTCTGAATGTTTAGAAGATTACGAAACAATGATAAGATATTTATAGGAGGACTAAATAATGGCAACATATAGAGTTGATTATATCTGTTCATATAATAAGTATACTATGGTTGAAGCAAATTCAAAGAGTGAAGCAATTGACAAGGCAATAGAAGAAAACAAATGGGAAAAATACCCTGTATTTTTTTCTACCTTTGAATATATTGCTACTCTACAAGACCGCAAGCCTAAAAATGTTTCTCTAGTATGGGTATCTGTCAAGGATGAGCTACCACCTGTAGATAAAGAAGTTGTTGTTCTCACTACAGATGGAGAAATATGCTTTGGACATATAGTAGATAAAAAGATAGCCAAAGACTATAACGGATGGAATATTCCTAATGTAGAATACTGGCTACCATTCGTTGACCCAAAAGATAAATGATTATGGATTGGATAAATTCAGAGCGTAAGGCACGCAAGCCACACAAATGTTATATGTGTGGTTGTACGATAGAAGCAGGAACCAAATATGTCAGGCAGTTTAATACTGAATATAGGTCAGCCATCTGTATGCACAAGGAATGCCAAGAACTCCTAAGTCACGAAGGCTTTTATAATGAAGACGACTATGGAACAGATGATGACTTCTTTCACAATGCTATCTTTGATTACGTTAATGAGCACCATTTGTCCGATAATGGCGAAGCATTTGATGAAGGTTGGGATGGTGATAATTATCACTTGGTAAAAAAGATTTTAAAAGAATTAGAAGTATGACAAAATTTAAGGTAGTTAGATATTGGGACACATATCCCGATGGAGTTGTTGCAACTTGCGATACAGAGGAAGAGGCAGAAAAGATATGTAATAAATATCGTAGAAAGCGCAAGCCTATGTACGACTATATAGTAAGAAAGGAGAATGAGTAATGACTAGAGAAGAGTTAAAAGATAATTACGGAAATGACATCTGTGAATTATGCTGCCAAGAGTATTTTACTAACAGAGCATATCCTGAATCACTTTGTGAGGGTAAGTATTGCGAGGAGGCAGAAGATAGTTTCGCAGAAGAACATAATATAAAATTGGAGGATTGAGTATGACAAGAGAAGAAATAAAGAAAATGCTGCCAATTTTGTTAGCATTTGCCGAAGGAAAGGCAATAGAGAGTAGATGCGTTAAAGGCGACAAGTCATTATGGTATGATGATGAAGACCCAAGCTTTGATGATGATTTTGAATATCGCATCAAGCCAGAGCCAAATTACAGACCATTCAAGGATGCAGAAGAGTGCTGGGCTGAAATGCTCAAACATGAGTCATTTGGGTGGGTGAAGTCAACCTTGTTCAAAGATTTGGCTTTAGTTCAGAGAGTAACCACCTTGTATGTGGAAATTAACAGAGACATCATTGATTACAAAGATACATTAGAGAAGTTCACCTTTGCCGATGGCACTCCATTTGGCGTAAAAGTGGAGGAATAGTTATGGCGGCATGGTTAGCAGTTGATAAAGATGGTACAGAATGTATCTATGCAGACAAGAAGCCTCTTCGTGGCAAAGACAAGTGGGGTCCAGATTCATGGGACTATCGTTCTGATTATGCTTTCTATGATTTCGTTGAACTCTCCAAAGGCAGCATTAAGAAACTCATCGGAAAAGAAATGTCTTGGAACGATGAGGCAGTAGAACTTAAATAAGTATAGTTATGGCTACAGAATATAAAATTATATTAGACCCAAATGTCAAAAAAATAATGAAAGACTATGGTCTTACATTTAGCAACAACGACATTTTCAAACCAAAGCGTCAACTTATGGCTACTGATGTTGTCAGAGAACTCAAAAAGTTGATAGAAGAGAATGGTGATAAACCAGTTTTAGTATCTACGGGATTTGAGTATTGCGATGCTTGTAAAGTTTCAACCTATAGCGATGGAAGTATTCGTATTGGTACATAATCACAGAACTTAAAGAATTATAGCTATGGTAGATGTAAGTAATCAGCACTGGAACGAAGATGGAAGCATTACTATTATATTGAATAGTATAGAAGAAGTCGAAGAGTTCGTTGAGTGTGTTAATATATGTAATAAAATGTGTGAAGATGAAGAATAAGATTTTAAACTTAGTCAAGTCAGCCGTTTGGTTTGTCTTGTGTTTGTTTGTAGGAGCATTGATATTTGAGGGAATTCGCTCATTGGCTAATAGCAATGAACCTGCAAAGAAGATTGGTACGTCAGTATTCACTGAGGAAGGACACGATTATCTGGTTGTGGACACGAAACACGGAGTTTGTGTTATTCACGCAGAGAGTTGTCCTTGTCGTAAAAAGAAATAATTATGTATAAAACAGATTTATATTCATCATTACTCTTCCTGATGTTAAGACTAGAAGAGGCAAAGAGTAACCCGATGCTCGACAAGAACTTTGTTGCTGCATTGACGGAAGTGCTCAGATATTTCCGTGATAACGGAGAGTTAAAGAAAGCCTATGAAATCAAAAAGGATTCATTGGCAAACATGGCTAATAGCCCTTGGATGAAACTTGTAATGGGTATGCTTACCTCAAAAATGCAAGCAGACAAGGTAGATGCAGAACTTCCAGATGTTGATGCTCTGATAAAGGAAAGCACATCTGATGAGTACATCGAAAAGAAAATCAAAGATGTTCTTGGCGAGTAACTACAATCCCCACCCAGTTCACAACCGGGTGGGGCAGTACAAACAAATAATTAATTAAACATGGAATTAAATTGTGAAACAACAACTTTGAGTTTCAGCAAAGGTATGACGAACATACCAAGTGATTTACTGAGCGAGGATAGAGAACTTTCCTTTTGCGAGGATTTCATCTATCGAAGTGGAGAAATGAAGCCGATTCAGAGAATGGCAAACATCGGCTCTATCGGTGGCAAGATCATGCACGTACACAAGATGGCAGACTTTGAGAACATCATTACCTATGATGATTTTGCGGACGGCGGAACCTTATCAATCTACAAAAAGGGCGAATATGAAAAAGCAGCCTTTACATATACCAAAATAGGTGCGGTGTATGATGTAAACTCTGTAGGAAATACGCTGGTTGCAGCAACAGATTCCGGATTGAGATACTTCTTGCATAAAGGAGATAAATACAAAGACCTTGGAGTGGATATGCCAGAGCCGCATTTCAAGCCATGGTTTGATATATGGAATACGATTCTTCCAAAAAGCACTCGTGACGATATTATGCCTTTTCTGGAAGATAAGGGAGATGTATCATATACTCTGAACGAAGATGGTACCATAAGCGTAGAAAATGGAGGTGGACACAGCTATCATCTTTTTGAATTGCCAACAGACGCTGAAAAGTACGATAACGCACAGAACAGAATCAAGGGATGCGTTTCCAAGGCAACGAACATTGTAAGGGAAAACAACTATTTTCCACACCCATTCTTCTTAAGATTCGCATGGAAGCTATTTGATGGCAGTTATGCAAAAATTTCCAACCCCATCATCTGCTATCCTACTGCTAGGAGAAATGGTAATTTTGTCGATGGTTCACCATCTAGGCATCAGCCTTTAAATTATCTCATTCTCTTTCAGCCTTGCTACGGAGAACTCTATTTCCAGGCATCGAACAATCATATTGGAGAATGGGGAGACATCATCAAGGAATTGGTGGTATTCGCATCAGACGATGTTGCGCCATATAATATTGATGAAGATTGGAAAATTGAAAGACCCGAAAATCTTAACGGACAAAGACGATATGACGGAGTTAGCAATGGAAAATACCTAGATGTTGCCTACAAATTCACTCCTGACGATGGTTCTCTCAACAACAACGGTCTGGATTCTCTCGTTACTCAGATTCAGTTCATTCCAAAGAAATACAAGACAGACGATGAGATTATAGGCGAGCTGATGAAGAAGACCCAATACTACAGACTCTTTTCTTTGAAGGCAGATTCCTTGCAGATGAAAGGTGCCACCGTGAAAGCCAGCACCGTCATGAAGAGTCACACGGTTGAGAATCTTACATCACAAGAGCAACTGCCAGTTGATGATTATTATGGATGGACCCAGAAGGTTGGTAAGAAAATATATCCGTACAACAACAGACTCAACCTTCTCGGAGTCGACAGATACCCATTCAGAGGATTTTATCTGTTCACGGCAGACTCATGTACCAACGGAGAAGATTTTGTATTCTATACGCATATCGTTTCAGATAGTATGGATGCATGGGTGAAATCTGATAGCAATACCATGCTTGAAGCTACTCTTCCTGGCTGGCTTTACTATCCAGATCCAAACGCCACGGAAATGGTTATCATGAAGACAAGCGGCGACGAAGGTAGCAGCTGTGTGAAGGTGAAGCTTACGCCTCATCCTTCACTCAATGGAGCCTATTCATTCAGTTCCATGCCAGTTTACAATCATGTGGTATCTGGTAGCGAAACAGAACCGTCTGTTGATGCCACCGCCCACGAAACATTGGATTCTCAGATATTCACATCGGTAGACAATAATCCGTTCATCTTTGAATCTAAAGGAGACAACACCATTGGAACTGGAAAAATCCTCGGAATCGTAGCCAACACGGAGGCGGTGAGCCAAGGACAATTCGGACAATATCCACTGCTTGTGTTTACGGACGAAGGCATCTATGCCATGAGTGTGAACGCCGAAGGGCTTTACTCCAGCATTCACCCTATATCAAGAGAGGTATGCAACAACGCCGCATCCATCACTCCTACCGATAAGGTGATATTCTTCACTTCCGAGAAAGGACTGATGGCAACATCGGGCGGTGCGGCTGTTTGCGTATCAGAGCAGTTGAGCGGCGGAAAGAACAGAGGATTGCCAGAGAATTTCCTTCCTTTCCGAAAGTTCATCAACAACTGCATGATAGCATACGACTATAAGGCTTCGCTGCTTAGAATATTCAACAAGAGCACCAACTACCATTATGTATATAATATGGTAGACAAGAACTTTGCTATTGCCCAGAATTATGCAGAAGGCAAAATCTTCTGTAGAAATGTGGCTAACAACTATCCCGACAGTCTTGTGCAGTTTACTGATAGCATGGTATATTCGCTAACTGGTATTCCTTTGGAAGAGGATGATGAGAATACCTATGGTGGATTGTTCACAACCCGACCATTGAAGCTTGGCGGAAGCAAGATTCTTAAGTCATTGAGGGCTGTCAAGCACCTTGCCGATACGGATGATGGCGTAGTAAGCCTTGAAGTGTATGGCAGCAACGATTGCAAGCACTGGTGCAAGCTGGAGAGCTTGAAAGGGAAACCGTGGGCTTACTTCAAGTTCAAGTACAACTTGTCAGACTTCAAGGCATCCGATACCTTCACTGGTTCCTTAGTACGAGTGCAAAACAGAAGATCGTTGATGAACGATATGGAATTTTAATGATTTCGAGGCTTTATAATATAATAAGGTGGGGTGAGTATATCATTCCACCTTATTTTGTTTCCGTCTAAACTATACAGAAAAATGCACTTTGGTGATACAACCTATTGATATTTTTCCTACTTTTGCACCCAAAATAACGCTTTAACAATTTTATTTATGAAGAAATTAATATTTATCCTGATGGCAATCTTGTCATTATGCGTATCGTGCAGTAGTAGCAGCGACGAAGATAAGACAGTTAAGAACGCATTCGTCTATGACGGAAAAGAGTACCCTATAACTTCCGTTTACCTCTCAAATTATCATATATCAATAAATTCGGGAGAATACTTCTTAGCAATATCAAATTGCGATTTCGAGGCAGGCAAAAAGAACTATTTAACCAAATTCAAAAATGCTTTAGCTTACGTAGGCTACGAAAAGGTTAAGGAAACTGGTGAGCACACAGGAGAAACCTTCCATTATTGGGGACAGGAGAAATCTACTATCAGTGAATCATCGTATATCACCATACAGAACAACGACGAAGATAACAGAACACATCTTGAAATATACATCAGTGATGGAGAAAAGACCATCAAGGCAACTTACTTGGGAACTCCAAGAGTAGAAGAGTAATACGATGAATTTATAAGTACTCCACTCAAAAGCCGAAGGCGGCTACTCTCTACGAGCCGCCGCCTTCATTGAAAGATATTCAATTATATAGCCAATGGAAAATGCGTATAGATGAAGCAAGCCGTTCACGTTGCTCAGCAGCATCGTGAATAATATGAACGGCATCGCTTTCTTGATCGCCTCCTTCCATCGCCCCGTCCGTCCCCAAAGGATTCCGAACTGGGCGAAGAGAATGCCAGACAAGCCCATCGTCGGCTCGCTGACGTACATAGGCAGAAAACTGGCAGCCACGGCTACCATGAAAGCCTTTACAGGTGTGAGCCTGTTCTTAATCTGCCAGAGAACTAGAAGATTCATGGCAAGATGGAACACGTTGACATGGAAGAGACTGTAGATGATATGGTTCTCCAAGGGAAGTACCGGGCTGAAACCTACATGCCATGGCAGCAGAATGAGGCAGAGGATGGAGATTGCAGTCTTCAATCCAAAGTCAGGCTTACTTGTTATCTCTGAAATCCTTACCATAACGCTTGCATTTATTGAAAATATACTGCACAGATACCGGTGAAAGAAAGAACTCTGGAGCAGGCTCACTGACCAGAAACTGGCAGATGAAATGAAGCGACTGCCCGATGAACTCCTTCCGCTGAGATACCTTCTTTAGCTTCTCGAAAAGAGAATAGTACATTCGCCTTCTCGGTTCCGTCATGGCATCCACCACGGTGAAATCGCCTACCACCATTCTTCTAAGCCGCTCGAATGCCTGCTTCGGACTGACGTAGTATCTCGGGGCAGGATGAGAGGCTACCTTGATGTATGCCTCCTGCTGCGAGTGGCAGGTAAGGGCTATCTCTCCGTAAACCTTCATGATGTCCTCCCTCTGCCTTGCAGTTAAGCTAAAGTTTGTCTTTGTCATACGCACACCTGTTTAATGTTTATGTTGTTGAAATACAGGTGCAAAGGTACTACTTATCTAGAAAATATCCAAATTAACAACATATTTTAAGATTTCGCACATTTTTCATTGTTTTGTGCGAGATTTTTCTTAACTTTGCACCGATTTATAAGATTTAGCATACTATTTCTAAGAAACAGCAACTAAATTCAGGTGTTTAACATAAAATTTTATTTGTATGAAACAAAAAGAAGACGATGCTCTCTCAGATGAGGAGCGACAAATGGTTTTTAACGGCTTGGTAAGCCGCAAGATTTGGAAGTTCTACGAACTACTTTCAAAGTGGGCACCGATACCACTGATGTTGTGGCATTGGTATGGTGTATGGGACTATGGGCATTACCCTAGACCAGCAATACTTGATACTGCCGACAACGGAGGCTGTATCATCTGGATTTACTTTCTGGCATATATTTATATGCCTCTCTGCATGTTGCCAGTTAGTTTCTTCTTTAAGTACTGCTGGATATTCCGCATTCCGTTCCTCTATTTCTTTGGCATCAACGCCATCCGATTGTATTATCAGCACTGGCTCATCACGCCCGAGCAGCTAGAGATGCACCATGTGTTTATCATATTCACTTTAATGCTTTACGCTTATGGATTTATCAAAATCGCTTTTACACGTAGCAGATGTAGCTTACCGCATGCTGCGAAATGACGAGTGTGGCTTCTCGGAAGAAGAGGAGCAGATTGTTCAGAGAAATCTGATCTATTGGATTGAGAGAAGACATCATTTTGATGAGAAGCTTGGCAGAGCTTGCATCGCCAACATCTTCTACTTCAAGGATGATGTTACCAAGGAATATGCGCCTTTCTTCGATTACGAGGAAATGAAGGAAGAGTACAAGAAACAGGCATTGATGATTCCCGACTACACGATGTGGGACTTTGCCGTAACTATGAATAAGATGTTTGCCGAGAACTACGATGTGCTTGGCAAATGGTCGAGAAGCAAGGAAACCATGAAGAAAAGGGCATCAGAACTGGCTGTTAGCTTCCTCTGCGACGAGTCTACGAGCCACCCGACGGATAAAATCTGGTGGTACATGAACAGTTAGACGGAAACACGGAAGAACGTTTTGAAAAAGCCCCTATCTTTGTAGCCATTAATCAATATTAATGGTATATGACAGAAATTATTCATACATTTTTACATGAGCACCTATACATGACGGCGTTGTTAATCGCCATCTGTATGGGTGCTCTTATTGTTTCTATGGGTGTAGACCTGTTCTTCGGTATCAGGAAGGCGAAGGAGAACGGAGAAGCTACAACAAGCACAGGATTCAAGAAGACTTGCGACAAGGCAAGAAAATATTTCTCGCCCTTCATGGCTACGGTGTGCATCGACCTTATTGCATGCATCGTGCTTCCCTTCCCGGTATTCTCAATGATTTGGGCAGGGTATTGTGTGTTCTGCGAGTTCGTTAGCATCAGAGAAAAGAGCTGGCAGAAGGCTGAAATCCGAAAGCAGGAGAAGACGGTAAGTATTCTGCTGGAGAACAAGGAAGATTTGGCTAGGGCTTTTGCCGAGATTATGAAAGAACAGGAAAAAGAGAAGGAGGGCAAGGCATGAAGGTAACAAGAAAACAGATGCTGGAGATTCTGCCAGATGCAGGAAGAGTAGACAGATACCTGCACTACATCAATGCCTGGGCTGATACCTTCGAGATTAACACGCCGTTGAGAATGGCGCATTTCCTAGCTCAGGTACTTCACGAAACCGCTGGCTTCAAGTTCATGAAGGAGCAGGGAAAGGTAAGCTATTTCTCCAAGTACGATAAGGGCAGCTTGGCAAAGATGCTCGGAAACACCAAGAAGGGTGATGGCTGGAAATATCGGGGTCGCGGCTTTCTTATGCTTACCGGTAGAGCCAACTACCAGAGCTACCAAAACTCAGAGTATTGCAAGGGCAATGTTATGGAGAAGCCAGAACTGCTGGAAGGGCAGAATGGTTCCGTGAAAAGCGGCATGTGGTGGTGGTTCACTCATGGGCTGAATGAACTCGCCGACAAGGATGATATTGTAAAAATCACCAAAAAAATCAATGGTGGCTTGAACGGCATTGATGATAGAAAAAACTGGTTTGGAATATGTAAAAAGGTATTATTATGAAATGGTATAACAAAGAGGCTTTGGTAAGCACGATTCTGACGATCATCGTCGGTTTTCTGATTGTTCTTCTTTTGGGCGGTTGCAAGACCAAGGAGTACATCAAGGTTCCCGAATATCATACGGAGTATGTGGTTCGGAAAGATACCGTAGCCAAGACGGATAGCGTATATGTGAAGGATAGCGTATATGTTTTCCAAAAGGGCGATACGGTAGTGATTAGCAAGATTGCCTATCGTGACCGATACAGAAACATATATAAGGTGAAGCTTGATACCATCTTCAAGCATGATTCTATTGAGGTTCCTGTGCCATGCGAGCGGACGCTTACGAAAGGCGAGCAGCGGCTTATGACACTGGGAAGATGCTATATCGCCTTTCTCATCATGGTGGTGGTCTGCGAAATCGGTTTCACCCTTTGGTACCACAATAAAAAGTGTTAGCGTATGGGAATGATTAGCGAAGAACTACAGATGATTGACTCCCTCTTGATGGAGTTCCATGAGCGCATTCAGTCGGGGCGGTGCTTGACAAACAAGCATCAGAACTCGATGATGTTGAAGTTCCTTCACCAAATCGCCAACAAGGATGAGCCTATCAACAAAACGGCTGCATGTGAGTACGTACAGGTTTCAAGGGCTACATTTGATAGACTGGTGAAGGCTGGCAAACTTCCGAAAGGAAAGAAGCGGAAGGGTAGTACTGAGCTGGTCTGGTACGAAAAGGACTTGGATAAATACATTGATAGGTTAATATGATTTTACTGTTTAATTGTTAGTTATAGTAGGTTTTAGTTAGTTAGATTTATATTGATTTAAAAATCCCCACTTAGTTGTGATTGCTTTTATATCTTAGCAACGGAATGCACGCCGTCGCCTCCGCTGTCTCTTCTTTCCTTCTGTTTCCACTTAGGCTTCTCCATGTCGTTGGCACTCACCCAAAGACCAATCGCCGTACTCATCAGCACATCATCATGGTTTCCGTTACCCACGATATTACCAAGACTGCCATCATCATGACGCTCGTAGATTCTCAGCTCATGATACATTTCCTTGTCTGGCTCATCCCAGAGCATATCATCCACAAACTGCTCCAGATTGTCAATCACCCAACCCTTGGTCAGCTTGTTAGTCTGGAATCCGTACTTGGCAAGCACATCATCACTCACGTCTTCCGGACTTGTTGTGCGCTGATACAGGTTATCATAGTAATCAGCAATCTCATTCAATATACTTCCAAAGTGGTCGCCTTCCGTGTTGTTGTTCTTCTCTCGGTCGGCGGTGTTGCTCTCTATCACCAGCAGGGCATCATCATAGTAATGCGCCAATGCCGCTGCCATCCATGCCAGCTTATCGTGGCGAACATGTCCACGCCATCTAGCCACCACTCTCGGTTTGCCCTTGATGGTGGGAATCATGCCGAATCTGTCTATCACGGTCATAACGGTATAGTCTGATGTGGTACTCTTACCGCCAATATCCACACTCACCAAGTATCTGTTCTCAACCTGCAGAACATTCGGAACCGCCCAAATTTTCAAGTCACCATCGCCATCTGTTCTGATACTAATCTTTGATTTACTGATGGTTCCTTCATTCTTGTTTCCGTCAATGATGATGTCAGCCGTATAGAGTGGGTCGCACTTGTATTTCTTCTGCAAATCATCAATGCTATACGGATTGAACACCAGATTACCAGAGTTTCTGAAAGCATCCTCCTCATCCACTGGTGCCTCGGTAGCACAGAAGGAATGCGTGGTAAACTTGTTTCTAAAGTTTCTGTACCACTCGATAGCCTGAAAGCAGGCTCCCTTCTCCCACATGCGCCAAAAGAACTTACCAGTCTCTCGGTAGCCCTTCGGATTGGTGCTCTTGTCTCTGTTCTCCAATAGCCATCGGGCAAAGGCACGCTCATTCTTCACCTCCTCCATATCATGCTCAATAAAGAAACAAGGAATAAAGAGGAAGGCATAAGCATCGTTGTTCTTCGGGTCCATTGCCAACTGGCACTTGTCATAGAAGAATCCCGAATTACCCTTGCCGGTGCTCTCAAACACCTCCAAGTTGTCCTCCTGATTTCTGATACCACCCGAAATAGACGAAATCACACCCTCTGGATCATGCTCTGGAGTCTTCTTCCAGTATGCCACCTCAGAATAGTGGGCACAGTGGAAGTTGCTACCACGCACGGAATCGAAGTTCTCGAAAGATGCCACGGTCAGTGTACTTCTTCTGATTGCCCTCATGCCGTCTGTAACCTGAAAATCATCGGGCGAGTTCTCGTAAGGCGAGAATTGCAGTTTGGCACCGGGGCATCCGATGGTCCAGCCTGGCTGATGTTCCAAGGCTTTTCGGTACATCGCCTTGATTTTCTTTGCCGTGTTTTTCTGCTGCGCAAGCACAATGGCATTCCAGCCATCCCTTCGGAAATCCTGTAGCCATTTGATGTAAAGCTGGGTCAATGTAGAACCTCCCCACTGGCGGGCTTTCAAGATAACAACACGTATCGCCTTCTTGTTGGTTCGCAAATCCTCGAATATCCTCAGAAGCAATCGCTGCGGATAGTTCAGCTTAAACGGAATCATGTTACCCGTCACCTTATCCTCAATCTTGTCGGTAGCATAAAGGGCAAACTCTGGGTCTTCCGTAAATCTCACCTTCATAATCTCAAAGGTAAGCACCATAATCAGCTGCTTGGTGTAGTAGCTCTTCTCGTTATACTCCTTCCTCCATACACGTATAATGTACTCCTTCAGGCTGCCTAGCTGTTTAAGCCCTCTATATAATAAGGTACGCATACACTCCTTGGGAACCCACATCTTCGGAATCATGAAGTCGGGCAGTTCCAGCAGTTCCCTATGCTCGAAATCGTAGCAGTTTTCGCCTGTCCATGGGTCGTATGGTCCATAAATATCATCATATCGCCGTCTGTTCTCGGCTACGAGTTCGTCTATATCTATTTCTCTAACTTGTGCCATCGCCTAACTCTTTAATCTCCTCAAAATCCGCATCCATTATCTGTGGCATCGTGGTAACATCCAAGGCGTTGTTGTCCGTCTTGGTTCTTCCCATGGCTGCCAACTGCTTGAAGTCTTCGTCAAGTCCGTGGGTCACGCTCATCTCGCTCTGCTTTGGTATCATGTGTTTGGTAAGCTGGGCATAGATGGTAACGTATGTTTTGCGGTCGTATTGAGCCAACTCATTCATGCACTCCTCAAACTTCTCCTGATTTCTGGCAAGGAAGTCACGAATGTACTCTTTCTGTGCGCTCTTGCTCACTGGTAGAATCTTCTTCGCCTTCTCACGCTTGTCGTGCTTGATTTCCGCTACGGTCTTGATATTGTCAAATTCTCCCATAATTCAGCCTCCTTATCCAAATGGTTTAGGCGAATGAATCAGGCTCCCAGGCTTGGTTGCGTTCGCCGCATCAATAATATCCAGCTCCTCATCCTCCAGCTGCTGAGCCTTGTCCACGGTCAGTGGGTCCTTGCTCGTCAAGGTAAGCATAAAGTACTCATAGAGTGCGCCGGTGGAAATGTAGTTGTGGATAGCCTGTACCAGTCCGTCATATCGGGCATCATCCCAACTGTCGGGCATTCTCAGCCAAAGTTCCTTCTCTTCCCATTCCTTCAAGGCGTTGTCTCTTACCACGCCCCTTGGTTTCATCACGTAGGCAGACAGGGTTCCTTCCACCTTTTTCAGATACTTGTCGAACCATCTATAGAACAGCGGTCGCTCCTGATCGTTCTCGCTGGTCGGGATGATTTCATCCTGATTGGTCTGGTTGCCTCGTCTTGCCCTGCCCAGCATGTTGGTCGTTGCATCAATGTCGTACCAGAGCTGGTTGGCATAAATGAAGATGTGCTTATCCACAAAGTAGGTGGCAGGTCGTGGCGGACGGGGCAGGAAAGGATTTGGCTCTGGCTTCCATCCTTTCTCACGGAGAATATACGTAGGGTGTAATGCGTTGAACTCCATCTTACACCTCCTTTGCTACGGTTACTTCCACCTCCACCTTCAAATCATCGCTATGCCGTGAGAAGAGGGTGACAATAGCCACACCAGTGTTCACCGGGTTCAGCGAGAAGGTATAAGGCTCTGGCGTTCTCAAAATCTCCAAGATGCTTGGGTCGTCGCTCCGTGCCTCAATATCATCAATGGCTCCGTTGTCGATGGAGTAGGAAAGAGTCTCCTCCTTATCCTCCAGTGCAATGGTGATGGCTCCGTTTTCCTCGCTGCCATCTACCTTTGCCGTCAGATGCTGGGTATAAGGGATGGTTGGAAGGGATGGACCACGCAACACGAAACATCTTCTGATACTCTGCTCGTCTAGCACAAGGGAAGTCTGGTAGATTTCCGCCTGCTTCAAGTTGGTGGTTTTCGTCCACCACTGGTAGGTCATGTAGTCTTCCACATACTTTGCCACCAGTCTTGCGAGCGTGTCGGTCAGGGTTCCGCTGCATCTGCGAGAGGCATTCAGAACGAACTCCACAATATCATCGTCCTTGTCGTTGTAATAGATGATGTTGTCGCCCACGCTCTGTGTGGTTGGCACAAGATACTCGGCAAGCAGGGTCTTCACTATTTCCAGTGCGGTCTGGAAATCGTGGGTCAGCGTACTTTCGTGAACCTCATCATCGCCTGCCGCCTCGTTGAAGCCTATCTTCACCGCCTTCTCATCGGCTGCGCTATCCACCTTTGCCTTCAGGTAGGTTGTTGCCTTTACTGCCTCAATCACTACCGATTTGATAATCTGGAATTTTATAATCATAGTCTATTCTTGTTTAATGGTTTCTAACTGCGGCTCGTTCTCTATCGAGCCTGTCATGTCCTTCAATGTCTTCGGCGAATGCGAAGGAGGCGTTTTGTCGAATGCCAGTTTAATGGCTGCATTCATGTGCATGCTCATATCATCGGCATATACCTTAGCCTGTTCCGTTCCGCTCAATACCAGTATCATGTAGGTGGTATAGGCGTTCACATATCCCCTGAAGCAACTCTCAAAGGCTTTCCTGTGTCCATCGTTCAACCGGGTTACATTAAAGGTAACTGATACCGGCAATGAATCATCAATGTAGGTCTTCACGATGGGGGCTACCTCGCCTGCAAAGCTGTGCGCCGCCGCAACAATATATTGTTTCATCACCGCCTTCTCTGCGCTCGACAAGGTAGTATTGGCAAACAGCGTGTTTCCTGCCTTGTCGTTCTGCCTCTTGGCTATTGCCGAAACCTGCTTCATCACGTCTCCTTCTACGGATGCCAGACTGATTGTTATCAATTTTGTTTCTTCCATACCTTATGCTGATTGATAGTAATTATTGTTCAAACTCATCGCCTGTGCCACTGCATTCTGGTCTGCTCCCTGCACGATTCCGTTCTCTACCATTCCGCCGCCCTGCTGCTGGGCAATCGCCTGCTGCTGCTGATACATCTGTTCAAGCTGCTCCTGCTGCTGCTGAACGCTGGCAAGAAGCTTGTCGGCGTATGGTTTGTTCACGTTCTGCAGATACTGAATCAGGTTGATGGCTCCCATTCCGAGCAACTCCTTCAAATCGTCATTCTGAATGGTGTTGTATGCAGCCGTAGCCGCTGCATTCTTGATGCTGATCTTAAAGTGAATGTCTCTTGCAGAAAGTCGGTCGTAACTGTAGTTGGTCAAACCGTCCTTGTTGAATATCTTTCTGCCGTCTTCGTAATATTGCTGAATGATAGAACACTTCTTCATAGCCAGCTTCTCCGTGAATATCTCCATGTCCGATAAGATGGTATATAAAGATGTAGTGGCATTCTGGCTTTCCTGTGCGTATCTAGCCGCCGAAGTTCCTGCCGAAGGAGTCTTGCCCTGCAAGGCACCGCTCACGTTGGTAACATCCCGAATCAGATTCAGCTCTATCTGCAAGAGTTCGTTGGTTCCGATATTCACGGCGTTCGATGTGATAACCTCTGGCTTCACGTTCGGCATACTTCGTTTAGGCGTATAGAAAATCCATCCGTCGTATTCAACAGCTTCCTCCATGAACTCCCTTGGACTCTTGCCGCCCAATACCGTGGTTGGAATCATCTTGAATCCCTTGAAACTGCTTCTGATGCTCATGTCATTCATCACAATCAAGCGGTTGAAGTATCTCTGCTGGTCTATCACGTTCGTCATAAACGGATGAATCTCTCCGTTGATGTACGGATAGAGCTTCACGGTAAATGGGTGACTCTTGAAATCGTAGGGTGATTCTCCCTGACTCAGAATAGTTCCGTCAGGAGCCATGAAGGTGTAGTACCAGTACTTATCGGCTACCTCTTCCGAAGTGATGTAGGCTCGCTCGTCTTCCGGTATGCCCAGTTCGTCATACTGCTGCTTGCGCTTCTCGTTCTTCTTTCTCAGGTCGGCAATCATCGCTGTATCTTCCAAATCAACCCTGAAATACGCATCATTGGTGTTTTGGGCTATAGGGTCAAAGCACTGCAATCGTGGCTTGGTCTCCGTGGTCCACACTTCAATCACTCTCTGGTAGTGCTTGCCCTTGTTGGAGAAATCAAAGCTCAGGTTGTTCAAATCCTTCTCCTCGTTAAACTCGTAGCCGTAACTGCCATCGTCCATTTCGTCATTGATGCCGAATATCGCATTCAGGTCGGTAACGCTCAGTCCGTATTCCCTTCGGGCAAACTTCTGGTACAAATCTTCCCTGCTCACATCATGCAGACAGCCTATCAGACAGATGTCGTTGTGCCTTGGGTCGCTTCCGCACTCAAAAAACATGTGGTCGGGTTCCATCATATCCGTCCACGCATCGGGCATTTCCAGTTCCCTGTCTTCCCAACTCTCCCTCGCATACATCTGTCCGCCTTGCAGATAGTCCTTGATAAAATGGTTCAGCAAATCCTGCATGCCGGTAGTCTGCCAGTTGCATTGCATCGTGGCACTCATCATGTCACTCAGTTGTCGGGAATCATTATCTCTTGCAAAGCAAACTGGTTCCGTGCCCTGCTTGGCATAGAGACCAGTGATAGACTCCAAGATGCTCACCATGATGTTGTTGCTCATCGGGGTCTGGTTGCGCTTCTCCATATAGGTTCGCTCCGTCATTTCCTCCCAGTAGCCATGATGATACACCCTGATGGTGTCGCTCCATTGGTCGCCCATACAGTAGCGCATCGTTCTCGCCCTCGTCTCACGCACTCCGCTCAGGTTGTTCCAGGCGTTCCTGCATCGGGTCAGCAATTCCCCATCCTTGTTATGCTCCTGCCGTCTCTTTCGAGCCTTCACCGAGTCATACTTGCTATGGTTGGGCATCACCTTGCTAAGTGTTAATATTCTCGCTTTTGCCATATATTCTTACACATTATTATAATATAGGCGCAAAAATAGCCTTAAATCCCATTTTTTTTGCCGTATTTCCATTCATTCCAACAACACGATGGAAACACGGAAATATTTTTGCATTATTTTCGCATCTTTGCCGAAAAGTTTTTAAAAGTTACAATATGACAAAAGAAGAATTAGAACAGATGAATGCAGAAGGTGGCGGCGGACAGCAGTCACCGTCAATGGAATCTGCTGAGGCTGAAACTCCACCAGTGGAGGACCGCCCTAATCGCAAGGCTTTCTCTGACCGATTCAAGAAGCGCCATGTCGACATCGACTTCGAGGATAAGGAATCCCGATATGCGGCACTCAGCGATGATGCTGATGCTCTTGGCAGATACGAGGAAAGCGGAAAGGCGTTGTCTAAGGTATTCGATAACCATAAGTGGCTGGCTGCTCTGGCTATGGACATGGAGAAGAATCCGGAAGATAACCCATTCGATGCCATGGCTCGCTTGGGTATAGACATTCGTGCCTTGCTCGACGACCCAGAGGGCGGCAAAAAACTGAGTGAGATTCTTACCAAGCACAACGAGGCGGTCACTGAGCAGAATGAGGCTACCGAGAAGGTGACGGCAAACATGCGAAAGTCTATCGAGCGATTGAACAAGCTCTATCCCGATGAGGCTCAGGACATGTGGAAGCAAATTTACGAGATTCACGATCAGGTGGAGAGTGGCGACATTCCCGATGATGTTTGGAAGATGCTCCATAATGCCAACAACTACGACTCTGATATTTCTTCTGCTCGTGATGAGGCTGCTATGCAGGCAAGAAACGAGAAGATTCAGAACAAGGTGCGCTCATCCGCAAGCGAGGGCATTCCTCCTTCACTGTCTAGTTCGGGTGCAGGCAACAAACCTGCAAAGAAGAAGGAAGCAGCTCCTAAGAGTGGATTCTTTGAAGGTATCACATATTAATACTAATCAAATAAATATATGTATAAAATGAAGAAAGATTGTTTTAAGAATTTTACGAGCGGTCAGTTCATCTTCAAGATGATTCTGATGCTTCTTGCCGTGGTTACAGGCAGCGGCGTACTTGCCATGGCTGATACCGCAGAGCCAACTACCCAGATTGGTGACGAGGGTCATGAGCCATCAAGCAAGGCTGATGCAGCAACCGAGCCAGTTGACCCAGAGAAATCAGACCGATTGGCTCCAGGCGGTAAAGTAGAAGGTCAGGATTTGACAGGCACGCAGGCTTCTGCAACCCAGATTCGCAAGGGTGGACTTGCCGAGGAAGATTGGGATAGCGAGGTAGAGAAGTATCGTCCTTTCCGCACTCCATTGCTCCAGATTATCCGCAAGGTTACTAAGAGTGTTCCTTGTGTAAGCTACGAGAAGAAGCACGCCCGTGTGGGTGGCGATACTCTTGACGGCAAGATTACCAAGGCGATTGATGCCGTTGAGGCTGGTGGTACTATCAAGTTTACCAAGGCTAACTTCTCTGGTTCTCTGCTCCCTCTCTACAAGGGTAGTACCGTTATCGTTCCTTCTGTTCCCGGCTACGAGCGTGGTTCCAAGACCAAGGTTAGCGGTCGATTGAATCTGTTGGTTATCGACAAGACAAAGGATGAAGTTACCTTGCAGGCACTCAATGGTCCTGCTGAGATTGAGGGTACAGTTGGCGAAACGCTTGACACCATGGGTTGCCCTGCTATCCCAGCCAATAGCCGTATTCTCTGTGCTTCCACCATCCTCTCCGAGAGCCAGATGAACGTTCCGCCAGAGAACTATCAGCCTCGTTCTGAGGAGGTTTACTTGCAGAAGCGTGCATTCTCCATCATCTTCACCGAGGAGTTCGAGAAGATCAAGAAGAAGGCTCCTCATACCGTTGCCGACATGAAGGAAGATGCGCTCACCAAGTTCTTGCTCCGTCAGGAACGCAGTTACCTCTACGGTACCAAGTTGAAGTTCCTCATGGAGACAAAGGACGGTGCGCAGGAGTACGCTTACTCTGCCGAGGGTATCATCAACCAGTTGACCAACTCTTATGGCATCGGCGAAACCTATACCTTCGCAGACCTCATCGCCATCGCCAAGCTCATGTTCACCGACTTTGCCGAGTCTGATGAAATGTATCTCTTCTGTGGTAAGAATGCCATCGAACGACTGATGAAAATTGAACTGCCGAAGGGTCGTGATGTGATGTTCTCTACCGTCAAGGAGTTCGATATTACCTTCAATCGCTTCAAGTGTAGTTATGGTACACTCAACTTTGCTTGGGATAGCACACTCGACTACATGGATTTGGAAGACTGCATGATTGGTGCCGACTTCAAGGGTGCTCGTCATTACGTCAAGGAGAAGAGCAAGGAGCGCACCAACGACTTGTCGAAGGATGCTTACGACCCACGTCTGGCTAAGCGATACATGCACTGGGAGGCTGATTGCGTTGCTCTCCGTGGCTACAACAGCATCATCGTTGGTCCAGAGGATAAGATTTCTGCTCTTGGCGCATCGGGCGTTATCAACAACATTATCTCGCTGAGCACTCTGCCAGAGACTCCACGTGAGGGTATGATTGTTGCGTTGACTGCCGATTATGAGTCTGGCGGCACCAAGTACGAGAAGGAGAATGTTTACATTTACAAGGGCGGTAAATGGGAAATCTTCTCGGGTCAGATTATCGCAGCCTAGTAAAGAACTGAATAACAAGTGACTGGTTTCCACTGGTCACCTGTTATTCAAACTATAAAGAATTAGAAATATGATTAAGACATATAGATATAATGCAAACCGAAATACGGTCAGTCACATTCTCCAGGGAAAGAATGGAGTAACCGTCCGTTACAACTTCGAGAGGGGTAACGTAATCACCAAGCAGAAGCCTGAGCTTATCTTGAAGGGTGAGTATGCACAGACTCTGCTCGAAAGCAGCGACCTGTTCAAGCAGGGGCTTGTTACTCTTATTCACTCAGAGGAGACCTTGGAGGATAAGTTGAAGAAGGCTGCCGAGCAGGAGAAAAGCACTTCTGCAGCACCTGCAAAGAAATCAGTCATTGAGGTAACATCCGTTGTCACCGCATCCGATCTCCTTGCCTTTGTCAACGAGGAAGACAACCGTGAAGGCTCCCGAATGTTCAAGAACGTGGGTAGCGCATTGGATTGGGCAACCAAGCACAACTTTGCCTTCCCTAATTACAAACCAGAGTAATATAATAAGGTGAAATGAAGATAGAAGACATCATCAAGCAGGTACGTTGGTGCATAGACGAAGAATCCAACAACACATCGGCAATCACCGATGAGAAGGACGATACGTATATGTACAATATCATCAAGTCGAAGATAAACGATGCTTTGCATTGGCTTGCCATCACTGCCGCATCTTCTCCTGTCTTATCCGACTCCAAGAAGGTAGATGCAACGACCACTTCAGCCATTAAGGTAGAAGAATACGTTGCTGAAAAAGGTATCGGAATCATCACGATGCCTAGCGATACCGAGATTATCAATATCTCCCGAGTTCGTGGCAAAGGCTGGTTCAAGGCAGTTGTCCCAGTAGAAGATACAGACGATGAGGCTCTAATGATGTTCGATGAAAGTGCAATGGGAACCGCCGACCGACCGCAGGCTGCCATCATGCGAGAGAATCCTATCTGCATCCTCTTGCAGCCAAAGCCAGAAGAAGCAGTTATTTCCTTCGTGGGCGTTCCAAAGAACGTGGATGTATCATCGGAAACTACCGATGTAGCCATCCCCGACAAGCTTTCAAATGCCTTCATCTACTATCTCGCCTTCCTGTTACTCTCCGCCTACAATGATACAAAGGCTACCAAGATGTACACGATAGCCATGCAGCAGCTAGGCGTGAACACAAAGCAGTAGGATAGGGAATCTGTTAATTATAAACTTTAAATTATTAACTGTACAAAATGGAGTATGTATCAACGAATTATAATGAGGAAGAACTTGCATGGGTATCACCAGAGATTACCTTGCAGCGAGACATCTACTTGATGATTAAGCTCAAACGCCCCGGGAAACTTCTGATTAGGCAGGATAAGGGCGACGGAAAGAAGCCTCGTGTTCCCATCCGTGCCCACAAGAACACAGATAAGTTCTATCTTCGCCTCCAGGTTATCCCAGAGACCGTTAAGATTCAGATATTCACTTCATCAGAACCAAAAGAAATTAAATATGCCTACATTTAGACAAGATACAAAAATTGGTGGTATGGTGCCGATGATGAAAACAGACGACATCAACGACCAAGCCATCACGAAAGACAAGATTCGTGACGGCAATGTTACGACCGAGAAGTTGGCAGAAGGTGCGGTAAGTACAGACAAGCTTCCCGATGGAGCCGTAAAGACCGAGAAGATTGCTGATGAGAACGTCACGACAAGCAAACTTGCCGATGGAGCCGTATCAACTTCAAAGATTGCCGATCAGAATGTAACCAAGGAGAAAATCTCCGACCAGTCTGTAGATAACTCCAAACTTTCTCCTGAGGCAGTTACTTATGATAAGCTCAAAGACAAGTCTGTTATCACCGAGAAGCTCAACGACCGTGCCGTAACCACGGAGAAGGTGGAGGAAAAGGCTATTACCAATACAAAGCTAGGCGACCAGTCTGTAGATGGCAGAGTAGTTCGTGAAGCATCCTTGGAGACCAAGCATTTCGCCAACGAGTCTGTAACTACAGCGAAGGTAGCAAGAAAGTCTATTACCAAGGACAAACTTGCCGACAATGCAGTCGATGCCTCTCAGGTAGTAGATGGCAGCATAGGCAACGCCAAGTTGTCTCCCGATTCAGTAACTACAGAGAAAATCAAGGATAGCTCAGTCACAAATGAAAAAGTAGCAGACGATACGCTTGGTATTGAGAAGTTCGACCCAGAGCTTCGCAAAACCATCCAAGCCGCCACTGGTCTTCCTGAGGATTTGAATCAGATGATTCAAGACGTAGACAAGTCTATCAAGCAGCTTCATGAGAAGGATACAGACCTCCAGTCTCAAATTGACGATAAACAGCAGCAAATCACCTCCAACGATGATGATATTTCATTGTTGCAGACTCGCAGTACTCAGATGGAGGAAGCTATCAAGAGTATTTCCGCAAGTGGTGGCGCAAGTCAAGCCTCAGCAGTAACATACGAGAATACAGAGAGTGGTCTTGATTCTGTAACAGCGCAGGGAGCCATTGATGAACTTGCAAACAAGAAGTTCAACAAGGAGAATATTGCTCAGGAGTTCGGTGGCTCAAAGGATAAGGTAGTCTCCCAGTTTGCTCTTCCATTCCGTGAAATTGAGTCTCCAGAGTTTATCAAGGCAATAGTAGATGCAGAAGACCACTTCTTGTTTGGAATCCAGCTTGATGGTTCCATTGAGTGGGGCAAGGGTATTCCTGCACCAATCAGAGCCAAGTTGCAAGAGATTGTCAACCAGTGCCGGCAGGATAAGACAGATATTCTTGAAACTATTAATGCTGTCAAGAAAGAGTTGTCTGCAAGCATCACAGCGTTGCAGAAAGGTAAGGTGGACAAAGAGGAAGGTAAGTCTCTCATTGAAGATGAAGTAAAGAAATGTTTCAGAGTTATTGAGAATGAAGAGTTTCTTTATGCTGTAGTAGATACTGAGGATAGACTACTCTTTGGTATTTACAGAGATACAGGAAAACCATATTTCCCACTCAATGAAATGTATCACGTTGAGCAGAATGAAGAGTTCTTTGCAGTCTGGCTTGATGCAGCTAACCATGTACTCTTTGGTATCAGAAGAGACGGAGAAATCATTGGTGAAATCCACGCAGTCAATGCCTTGAAGAAAGTTATCTCTCAGCTACAAGCAGACCTTGCATCATTGCAGGAGAAGGTAGGTACAATAGATACAAACCTTAAAGAACTCCTTGATGTTTTCTCTTTGCAGGATAACAAGGAATTTCTTGCAGTCGAGCAAGATGCAGAAGGAAAAATCCTTTCTTCAACAAATCCTGATGGTAGTCACTATATCCATAATGCAAAGTCTGAGACTATTCCAGAAGAGTTTTCTCATATCGAAGACCCTGAGGATAGAACAGAGATTACTACAGATGCAGAAGGAAGGTTATTGTCCTACCGCGGTTCTGATGGAATGAAAAACGAGCTGGCTGGTTTTAACTCCTCTCAGTACTATAAAAACAACGAAAAGAAAGAATGGATAGAAGAGAAAGATGTTGTCCCTATTGTAAAGAATACTAATGGGGATATTCCTTTAAACATTCTAGATGGAGTGACAGACCATAATACAATCAACTTGCTTGTTACTACAGAAATTCAGAAAACCTTCAATGATGGAGTAAACAACTTTACCCCACCTAATGCTGGCTATGAACTCTCCAACAGAATAGAATGTAAGGCTGGAGACTGGTTTACTCGTACAGGTACAGCTACAGGAATGATTATTGTCACAGATGCTAATGACAAAAACGGAAAGAGATTATTCGCCCCTGATGGCTCAACTCTTGGAAGTACATTTCAGATACCTGCCAACCTTACAGATGTCAGGTATGTACGTATGGCTGTAGAGGCTACATCAGCAAAGGCTGGTAAAGTAGCAATATGCAAAGGTAAAAACGCCTTTATCGGAGAACAAAAAGGAGATTTCTTGACAATAGATAAACTAAGGGTATCTTCTTCAAATATGCCAAAGGATTTAAAATATTTAAAAACTTCAAATGGAGATTACTATGAACTGTATATTGATGAGTCTAACTTCTCTTTGAAAATCAGAAAGATAGACCCATCCGTGATTACAGAATTACCCGATGATTTCCCTATCTACCAATATAATGGTGATTTCTCTAAGTATTTTAATTCATGGGTAGCAATGTCTAACGGCTATTTGATGGAGAGAAATCAAAATGGAGTTACTAAATTCTTGAAATTAGCAGCAAATGCTTATTATTATGCTGAATTTAGAAAAGAAACAACTCCAGGAGGAGAACTTCGCTATATAGCAATGTTCCCATATACATCCTATACTGGTTTAAAGGGAGAAAAAGGATTGACTATCTATAATAAGGATTTTGACGTAATTGACACAAATATAAAAGTTGATGCTATACCTGATGCACATGATTTTATTTATTTTGACGATAATCATCTTATCGTTTGTAGCTATAACGGATCAAAGGATATTACCATAAATCATAGTGGTGAAGCTTTTACAAAACTTTCACAAAATATATGTATTCAAGAAATCAAAAAGATAAATGGAGCATGGAAAGAGATTGCATCATTCAACACTAATGATTATCCTCTTCTTCTCACTGACGGAATACATGTTAAAGCCTCAATCATAACGATACATTGGAATACGGTTCAACTTGATTATGATGGAAACATTCTTGTTAATATGAGAGACATGAATTGCTTTTGGAAAATCAAGAGAACAGTTGATTCCGAAGGTAATGTTATCATAGGTTCCAAGGCTAAGGATTATAATGATGCAGTCATAGGAAGAGTAGGAGGTTTATACAATTCAGCTTATATAGATTCAAAGCGAGTACTTGAAGAAGGATTTAAGTTTACTGATGTACCATCGTCATTGACAGATATATCTTCTGACGAGATTCCATTATGGAAATTCTATCATGAGCATGATGTTACATATTGGGGAATGAAAGAGATTAATGGTAAAGAATATCCTACCTATATATTGTTTGATAACAATATGTGGACAGGAGAAACTCCTACAGGCAACTATTATGACATCAACCCAAGAAATAATTACAAGAACAATCCTAACGGAAATAACGACCATTATTTTGTCACCAGTAAATCAGATGGCGGGGCTTATGATGGTAAAATGGTTTCTCGCATTGTTCAGTTAAGTATAGATTGGGATAATCATATAATTAAGGGCTATAAAGTATATGAGATTCCTAAGAAATATTCCTATACTAGAAGTTCGGTGCAAATGTTTGACGAAGGTATTCTTTTCATTTCTTGGGCAGACCAAGGCTTTTGTGGGTTATTCGATTTTAATAATGAGCAAACCGTTATTGAAGGTAATCTTTATAAGAATGGCAAGATGCTTTTCTCATCAACAGCTTCCACCTATAGAGTGCATGGATATAAGTAATATTAATTAAATATATAATAATTATGAATAAATGTTTAGTTACAAAATTGAGTGGAACAGTAAATAATAGTTCCATCAGAAAACTTGGAGAAATGAGAGTACATATCTCTATTATAGATACTCCAAGTGCAACATCACAAAAGTTAAAGTTGGGTGTTTCTAAAGATGTAGAACTAGAGATTGTTGGCAATGGTTACTTTACTGACGCAGGACTCTCTGTAAACAAAGGTAAGACAATGACAGCATTGGCTGCTTTGAATCCATTTGCGGAGGTGTATTTCAGCAATGGAGACTATGATATATCCATAAAGAACAAATACGCAATTAACTACATGGATGCTCCGTCACCTGTATCATTAAACATTGACGAATTAAGCTATAGTAAAGATTTAACACTGCTTACTTTAGCTAGCAAAAAAGTAACAGGTGACATTTCCGCAGTAAAGGATTTGACTGCTCTGACACAAATCTCCTTACAAAACTCACAGGTAACAGGTGACATTTCCGCAGTAAAGGATTTGACTGCTCTGACACAAATCTTAGTGCAAGGCTCAAAGATAAGTGGAGATATTGCAGCACTTGGGAAATTAAATAAGCTTTTATATTGTTACATAGACAATCTAAAGGGTGATGTGTCTGTTTTAGCAAAAACTTCAGAACTTATTAGATTTTCTACTAATCATAGTTCCCTTTTTGGCGATTTGTCTCTTGCTGCCAAAAACTTAAATTTCTTTGGTTGCATCCTTTCTGATGATTCTAAATTTACATGGAATACAACAAGAAGCAGCGATTCTAAAATTATGGCTTTGCAAGGTGCTGTAGCTATGGACAACATAGATGCGATGCTCATCAACCAAGCAAACTGCACGAAAGATATTACCAGCAGCAGTAATTCTATCTTTAAGACTATCGCATTAATTGGTACTCGCACTTCTGCATCAGACACAGCATTGTCAACCTTGCAGGGAAAGGGATACACAGTAATTGTTATTCCTGCATAAGGTATCATAAGTTTAATATCAAAAAGAAAGGAAAAAAGATATGAATAAGTTAACAAAGAAGTATAAGGTAGTACATGAGGGAACCAAGATGGTGTTCCCCCTCACAGAGGAAGGTGACAATGCTGAGGTATTCCCAGCAGTAGATGCCACCGCAGTAGAGTTTGACACATACCCAGAAGCAAAGGCTTATGTAGATGAGCATAACTTGGTGTATGAGGAACCAAAGTATGGGGAGTAAGCCATGTAGATAGAAGGGTGAGTCGAAAGATTCACCCTTTTCTTTTGCAGCAAGCCTGCACCAATCCGCCCAGCAAATAGCAAGCCTCCTCCCCATACATATTTATCAAAAACTGTTCAGAAATATGCTGAACAACATGCAGCATTTCGTGGCTGAGGCTATTCATATACTCCGCCCTCGAACTAGTCCACCCAATCACAACCACCGTTTTTCTTATATCAACATTAGAATAGGTTATCCCTTTGTTTGCTTCGCCTTCGAGCACGAGATTACAGGCATCTTCGAGAGGAATGCCGCTGCATCCCAAATCCCGAAGATACCTTCTAACCTTCATGGCATCCTTAGAATGAACATCACACATCACATGTATCGTCCAGTCATACATTTCCAAGTAAATTTCCTGCTCAGTCAAAACTATAAACTTTAAACTATCAACTATAAACTACAATATTTCATCCCAAGGAATGCCCACACCATTGAATGATGTATCTGCATAGAAGCGGTTGAAGATGAAACCATCCTGCTGATCCTCATCATCCACGTAGTCCTTGATGAACTGAGCCATCTGCTTCTCCTCCGTGATAGACGAGCCATAGAAATCAGCCAAGCACATGTGTGCGATGTAAACCGCATCATAGCCCACATTATTCTCCAGCACGATATTGTTCTTCTTCAAGATGTCCTCAATATCATCCTTGCTCATCATGCGGATAGGCTTACCATTCTTCCGCATCTGCTTCACTGCCCACTCGCACATCTTCTTATTGAAGTGCCAGCCGTTGTATCTCAGGTAAGCCCTCATTTCTTCCGGCTGATAATCGTAGGCGTTCAAAGATTGTCTGTATTTTGTTCCCATAATCTCAATCGTTTAAAATGAAAAGAGTGAAGAGGAAAAGCAAATGAATTTTTCACTCTTCGTTCTTCACTCTTCACTTAATTAGTAATCTTCTCCGTAATCACTTCTGTAATCACGTCCACGGTCTTCACGTTGGCGCATGTCGTCGTACTCCTCATGCTCTCGCATACCACTTCTGCCTCCACGACCTCTATAATCGGGCATGCGGTTGCGCTCGCCGTATCGGTCACGTCTGCCATCACGCTTCATTTCGCTCAGGCAATTCATAGCCTTATCCAAGCAGCGCAAGCCCTTCTCCATGTTCTCATACAAGCCATCAAACTTGTCTTCTGTAATCTCCACCATTATCATAATCATAAGATTTTAAAAGTGAATAGATAGGGTAGGAGATTACTTGCTTGCCACCTGTTCGAGCAATCCCATCATCCTGTCAAGCTTGCCCTCCATGCCAGAAACCTTGCCTTCCAGCTTGGAAATCTTCTCAGCCTGTTCCTTCTCCTTGGCTATCTGGGGGTTGAGCTGCAGTAGCATTCCCTCACAAGAATCAACGACCCTCTTGTGGTAATCTACGCTCTCCAGTATCGCCTTGGATTGTCTCAGCATCGTATCGACCTCCGCACTCATGGCTTCCTTGTTGTCGCTCACCACAAGATTCTTGTCGTTGGCTATCTGTCCGTTGGCAGGTAGCTGCTTGAAATCCACCTCCTCATCGTTCAGCTTCACCTTCACATCAACCACAGTCTCCATAGGCTGAGGCGTGAAGCCATTGTTAAAGGTAGGGTATTTCGTCTGAGGGTTGCTCACCGAAACAACCTGACCGATCTTCAAGTTTGGGTTCTCGCCCTTGTCGAGCACATAGAATAAAGAATTTGTTCGTAGTCCTTGAAACATAATGTAATCTCCTATTATCTATTCTGTTTGTTAAACAATACCCGTCATCAGCTGAAGGGTGTTAGTATCTCGCTCGAACCAGAGCTGAACTACTCCAGTTCCCGGCACGTCTGCAACCGTCAAAGCATCACCGTTGAATTTGGTTACAGCTTGGGTTGCGCCGTTGGTCTCGAAAAGGATTGGCAGCGTACCAGTCGTTCCTGTCGGAATAGCCTGCATCAGATTCACGAAAATCGTTCCC
>ERZ1034723.295-NODE-295-length-28840-cov-13.797221_pt1 | contig 28840 bp, 22 predicted proteins | sample MGYA00520637_ERZ1034723 | MGnify/ENA primary metagenome ERZ1034723 (study PRJEB33766, sample SAMN09781719) | gut metagenome | biome: gut microbiome | host: Homo sapiens | place: Madagascar | study: EMG produced TPA metagenomics assembly of the PRJNA485056 data... | reverse complement strand
AGACCGTTGGGGCCGCTTAATTTGATTTTTGTCTAACTTTTGGGGTTCATTTCACGCGTACCGGAGGGGATCTTTGCGTATAAAGGAATGTTACCGCTTGATGTCGTAGTTCATGTTCATCAGGTTGCGGATGGAGCTGACATCATCGGTGATGTTGGCATCGCCGTGGATGGTGTGCTTGATGGCGCTGCTTGCCACGGCAAAGTTGATCATGTCCATGGCGCGGTAGTCGTGGAGCATAGCGTAGATCAGGCCGCTGGCAAAGGCATCGCCGCCGCCCACGCGGTCCAGAATATTAAAGGTGTAGAGCTTGCTCTCAAAGGTGTGGCCGTCGTACCACATAAAGGCCTTGAGGCTGTTCTCGCTGCCGCTGTGGGCATAGCGCACATGGCGGGCAATGCACTTGAGGTTGGGATAGCGGGCAATGAAATGCTGGAAGATCTCGTCCTGCTGCTCATAGCTGGGCTGCAGGGGCACGCCGTCCTTCCAGTCGCCCTTGCTGTGATCGTTGTCGTCCTTCCACAGGTGGTAGGGCTCAATGCCCAGCAGAACGTCAACGTAAGGCAGGCACTCGGTGCAAAAATCGCGGGCTTCCTCCCAGCTCCACAGGGTAGAGCGGAAGTTGCCGTCAAAGCTGACGGTCAGGCCCTTCTTTTTGGCCACCTTGAGCATATCGATGGTGAGGCCGCGGCAGTTGGGGCCCAGTGCCGGGGTAATGCCGCTCAGGTGCAGCCAGTCGTAGCCGTCCAGCAGAGCGTCCAGATCGACCTGAGAGAAATCGTACTCGGTAATGGCACTGTGCTTGCGGTCGTAGATGACCTTGGAAGCGCGGATGCCGTATCCGGTCTCCAGATAATAAGTACCCAGCCGGTTGGAGGGGGTCTCGTTGGGCTCGGTCAGGATCATGGGGGTGCAATGCACATCGTTGGAGCGCAGCCAGCGCACCGCGCTCTTGCCCAGGCTGTTGTTGGGCACTACACTGAAGAAGGTGCTGTCCACACCCAGGTTGGCCAGGGCCAGTGCAATGTTGGCCTCGCTGCCGCCGTAGCTGGCTTCAAAGCTGGATGCCATGCGGATCTTTTCGTAGTTCGGCGGGGTCAGACGGAGCATGATCTCGCCGCAGGTGATAAATTTCTGGCCGTTGGGCTCGCTGCCGAGGATGGGATTGTAGTGTTCCATAACGCTCCTCCTAAAAAGTCGTTTCTGGGGTCCATTTCATGTGAGAACACATTGTTGTATCCATTATACCGCACAGCGCACCGGATAGCAAGCAAATGCTGTTTCGGCCGAGAGAAAAAGAAAAAGAAATTTTGGTTGTTTTGACGAAAGGGCAGGGAATGGTGTAAACCTCTCCGTCATCATCGCTAACGCTCGATGCCACCTCCCCTAGTAGGGGAGGCCTTGGCAAAAGATTCTCTTTGCGATTTATTCGCCGCTGGCTCTGCAATCAACATCTGCCGCAAGGCAGAACATTACGCTAGCAGGGCCAAACGTAGCGAAGCGGAACCCTCGAAAACGCGACGATATGCCAATGGCTCCCCTATTAGGGGAGCTGCCGAGCGATAGCGATGGCTGAGAGGTTCAGCCCCTCGACCGGTTCACACCCCCGTCAGGTCAAAGCTGGGCGTATACTCTTCCTTTGCACTGCTCTTCTGCTGCATATAGCCAGAGCTGAGGCCCAGATCCATGGCGTAGTTGACCACCCGGCGGTATTCGTAGGTGGTGATGCGCCGCCCGATGCCGTGGTCTGCCGCCTGATAGAAGGGGGTGTACTGGCTCATCACGCTGGGCAGGAAGCACCCGGGGTCGGCCTTGTTCCAGGCCGCCATCTGATCGAGCACGGCAAAGCTGTCGTCCACATGGCCGGGCAGGGCAAGGTGGCGCAGGATCACGCCCCGCTGCAGGATGCCCTCGCTGTCAAAAACAGGGTGCCCGGCCTGAGCTATCATGGCTTCAATGGCGGGCCTGGCCTGTGCAAAATAGTCCGGCGCGGCGGAAAGCTCTGCCGAAAGGGCAGGGGAAACATATTTCAGGTCGGCCAGCCAGATGTCGATGAAACCGCGCCAGGCGTGCACGCTCTCCACGGTCTCGTAGCCGCCGGTGTTGCAGACGATGGGCAGATGCAGCCCCTGCGCCCGGGCCAGGTCGAGGGCGGCGATGATCCAGGGCCGCCACTGCCCGGGCGTGACAAGGTTGATGTTGTGGGCTCCCTGCGCCTGCAGGTCCAGAAAGATCTCGGCCAGGCGCTCCACGGTGATCTCCCTGCCCAGCCCCTCGGCGCTGATGGGGTAGTTCTGGCAGAAGCAGCACTTGAGGGTGCAGCCGGAGAAAAACACCGTGCCGCTGCCCCGGGTGCCGCTGATGCAGGGCTCCTCCCAGAAGTGCAGGGCCGCACGGGCCGCTTTCAGGGTGCGGCCCGCCCCGCAGAAGCCCGTCTGCCCGGCGGCCCGGTCGGCTTTGCACTGCCGGGGGCAGAGAGTACAGGCTTCCGGCACGGCAACAGAAATGGTTTTGGGCATAATATCCAAGTCCTTTGCAAAAGATTTGACAGAATTACTCTTGTTTATTATACCATTTATGATATGGAATGTGGTATACTATGATAGAATATTATATATCATGCAAAAATACTACATATCGGACGGAGGATGTCATGCGCACCGAAAACGAGGAGATCCGGGATCATTTGAAATATCTCTCCCTGCTGGCACGGGATTACCCCTCGCAGGCCGCCGCCGCCAGCGAGATCATCAGCACCCAGGCCCTGCTCAAGCTGCCCAAGGGCACCGAACATTTTATGAGCGACCTGCACGGTGAAAACGAGGCCTTTGTCCACATCCTGAACTCGGCTTCGGGTGTCATCCGGGAAAAGGTGGACATCGTGCTGGGGGACAGTGTGCCGGAGCAGACCCGTGCCGAGCTGGCAACGCTCATCTATTACCCCAACGAGAAGCTGCCCCAGCTCAAAGCCGAGTGCGCGGATGAGGAAGCGCTTGACCACTGGTACACAGAGACCCTGCTTCAGCTCATTGATATCTGCCGGTTGGTGTCCTCCAAGCATACCCGGGAACATGTGCGCTCCTGCCTGCCGTCCAGCTGCGGGTATATTCTGGATGAGCTGCTCCATGCCCACTTTGAGGACCACGACAAGGACCTTTATTATGGGCAGATCGTGGGCAGCATCATCGAAAATGGCCGCGCCGACCGGTTCATCGTCCGGCTGTGTGAGCTCATCAAGCGGCTGGCTGTGGACAAGCTGCACATCGTGGGGGACCTGTTTGACCGCGGCCCCCGGCCTGATATCATACTGGACCGGCTCATGCGCCACCACCATGTGGATATCCAGTGGGGCAACCATGACGTGGTCTGGATGGGTGCCGCTGCCGGAAGTCCCATCTGCGTCTGCACCGTGCTCAAAACGACACTGGCCTACCACAACCATGCCATGCTCGAGGACTGCTACGGCATCAACCTGCGGCACCTGCAGCGGATGGCCGAGCAGTTCTACGGAAATGACGACCTGACCCTCTGGATGCCCCACACCGATGCGGCGCGCGGCCCTTACACCGAGGGAATGCTCCACCGCTGTGCCGTGATGCACAAGGCCGTGACCATTCTGATGCTCAAGATGGAGTGCAAGGTCATTGACCGCAACCCGGATTTCAAGATGCAGGGTCGGGATTTCCTGCGGCACATCGATTGGAAAAAGGGGACAGTGACCCTGAACGGGCAGGCATACCCCCTGCGGGACACCAGCTTCCCCACCGTGGACCCGGCAGACCCCGCCGCCCTGAATGATGATGAGCGGCTGGTGCTCCGCAAGCTGGTGGAATCCTTCCGGCAGAGCGAGCGTTTGCAGCAGCATGTGGAATTTTTGTACGCTAAGGGCAGCGTTTACCACATCGAGAACGGCAACCTGCTCTACCACGGCGTGGTGCCCATGACCAAAAACGGCAGCTTTGCCGTGGAGCGGTTCGAGGGACACAACCACTCGGGCCGCGGCTTGATGGACTACTGTGACGAGCGGGCACGCTGCGGCTACTTTGCTCCCGAGGGCAGCACGGCCCGGCGGAGCGGTCAGGACTTTTTGTGGTATCTGTGGTGCGGCAAGCTGTCGCCGTTGTTCGGCCGCAGCGCCATGACCACCTTTGAGCGGCTGTATATTGCCGACCCCGCCACCCATGAGGAAGTCAAGGACCCCTATTATACATGGTACAATGAAGAGGCCGCCTGCCGCCGTATCCTGGCGGAATTCGGTCTGCCCGGCACCAGCCACATCGTCAACGGCCATGTGCCGGTGCGGGAGAAGAGTGGCGAGAGCCCCATCAAGGGCGGGGGCCGTCTGGTCGTCATTGACGGCGGGTTCTGCCGCGCTTACCATGAAAAGACCGGCATTGCAGGGTACACGCTGGTGTACTCCAGCCGCACCATGTCCCTGCGGACCCATCAGCCCTTTGTCAGTGCAGAAAAGGCCGTGAACGAAAACATCGACATCGTGTCGCAGAAGAACATTCTGGAAACAGAGAACCACCGCATTCTGGTGGAAGAGACGGACGAGGGCGAGAACCTGCGGGAGCGGGTGCACGACCTGAAGCAGCTGGTCAAGGCCTATCAACTGGGCTGGATCAAGGAGACCTGCAGCGAGGATTGCGTCTGGTAAGGGGCGCTGATTGTAAAATTTTTGAAATAAGAAACAAAAATACCGAATATCTCCGCAGATTCTGGGCAAAACAGAAAATAATCGGGTAGGGGAAAAGGGGGCTTTGCTTTTTGCCCGAAGTTGTGTATAATAAGATAGTTGTATCGTGAGGGTGTGTGCCCGGCGGTGCGCGGAGAGATCAAGCAAGAACCCTGAGTGGCCCTGCCGCTGGCGGGCCTGCGACAAGGAGATTATAAAATTGGAAAAGTTTGTTATTACGGGCGGCAAGCCCCTGCATGGCGAAGTTACCATTTCCGGTGCAAAAAATGCGGCTGTGGGCATTCTGCCTGCCACCATTCTGGCGGCAGATGTCTGTGTGATCGAAAACCTGCCGGACATCAGTGATGTGGCAGTCAGCCTGAAGATCCTGAGCACCCTGGGTGCCAGCATCAAGATGCTGAACCGCAATACCTACGAGATCGACACCACCCACCTGAACAGCACCAACGTCCCGGACGATCTGTCCCGCCAGATGCGTGCCAGCTACTACTTCCTGGGTGCACTGCTCTCCCGCTTTGGCAAGGCACAGGTGGCCATGCCCGGCGGCTGCAATCTGGGCCCCCGCCCCATCGACCAGCACCTGAAGGTGTTCAGTGCACTGGGCGCAGAGGACAGCGTAGATTACGGCATGATTACCGTGCGCACCAAGCAGGAGCTGACCGGTGCCCATATCTTCTTTGATAAGGTCAGCGTGGGCGCTACCATGAACGGTATGCTCTCCGCTGTGATGGCACAGGGCCAGACCATTCTGGAAAACTGCGCCAAGGAGCCCCATGTTGTTGATCTGGCAAACTTCCTGAATATGTGCGGCGCGGATGTGCGCGGTGCCGGCACCGATGTGATCAAGGTGCGCGGCGTGGAAAAGATGCACGGCTGCACCTACAGCATCATTCCTGACCAGATCGAGGCGGGCAGCTACATGGTTGCCGCTGCTGCCACCGGCGGCGACGTTCTGATCAAAAATGTCACCCCCAAGCATCTGGAACCCATCACGGCAAAGCTCCGCCGTGCCGGTGTGGATGTGGAGGAATTCGATGATTCCGTCCGCGTCTCCCGCAAAGGCGATATCCTGCCGCTGAAGATCAACACCATGCCTCACCCGGGCTTCCCCACCGATATGCAGCCCCTGATGGGTGTGCTGCTCAGCGTGGCAAAGGGAACCTCCACCATCACCGAGAGCGTGTGGGATAACCGCTTCCGCTATGTGGACGAGCTGCGCAAGATGGGCGCAGTGGTGCAGGTGGACGGTCAGGTGGCCGTGTTTGAGGGTGTGGACAAGCTGAACCCCGCCCCCCTGCGCGCTTCTGACCTGCGTGCCGGTGCGGCCATGGTCGTTGCTGCCCTGATGGCAGACGGCACCAGCGAGATCGAGGAGATCGGCCACATTGAGCGCGGCTACGAGAACATCGTGGAAAAGCTGCGCGGCCTGGGCGCTGAGATCAGCAAGGTGGATCGGATGCCTGCCGCACTGGAATCAGCAATGTGATCATTCAGAACCTCTCAGTCTGTTTTGCAGAAGTTTTCCTGACAGGGAGCTTTTGTGAAACCATGACGGAGAGGTTCGTTTCTTGAGGTTTGAAATGTCTGAATTCATCTCGTTATACTCTGGTTCCTCCGGCAACTGCAGCGTGGTGCGCACGGGGGAAAAGTACATCATCATCGATATGGGAAAGGGCGTGCGCACCACCTCGGCGGCACTCAAGGAGCTGGGCCTGAACATCAGCGATTGTGCGGGCATTCTGGTCACCCACGAGCACTCTGACCACGTCAAGGGGCTGGCTACCTTCCTCAAAAAGAATCCGCTGCCGGTATACGGCGCAGACGATACGCTGGATTTTCTGGATGCAAACGGTATCGTGCCCGCCAGCTGTGCGCTGCGCACCCTGTCCGGCGGGGAAGAGGATGTGGGAGATTTCGGCGTGACGATGTTCCCCACCAGCCACGACGTGCCCTGCGTGGGCTACCGCATCCACACCCCGGACAACAAGACCATGACCATTGCCACCGACCTGGGAGTCCTGACCCCGCCGGTTCATCAGGCCCTGAGCGGCTGTGACCTGGTGGCGCTGGAAAGCAACTACGACCTCCACATGCTCCGCAGCGGGCGGTATCCCTACTACCTGCGCTCCCGCATCGAGTCCAACCGGGGCCACCTTTCCAACGATGAGTGCTCGGCAAAGCTGCTGGAGCTCATTCAGGAAGGATGCAAGAAGTTTGCCCTCTGCCATCTCTCGCAGGAGAATAACACCCCGGCACTTGCTTTGCAGACCATGTTCAACACCCTGGGCGCGGCAGGTGTCGTGCCGGAAAAGGACTGCATCGTGCAGGCCCAGCGCCGCAATGAGGTCAGCCCCACGCTTACATTTTAAGAAAAAATGGCCCTCTCCATCATTGCTTTACAAAGCATGACGGAGAGGGCCATTTTTGTTGTTATGCCAGATCCGGCAGGATATCGGGCCAGAGGGCCTGCTCCTGCCGCAGGTCGGTGAAAACGCAGTCCAGATAGATCTTGTTCACAGCCGAGATGATGGTGCTGCGCAGGAGCTTGCGTGCATCATCAACATCCGGCTCCAGCTCGGAGAAGCTCTTGGTCAGGCCGAACACATAGGGCAGGTAGTTCTCCAGCTCATCGCAAAAGGTATCATACGCCTGCGCGGAGGTATAATGCGCCTGCTGCATCTTGAACAGGCTGTCGATGTTTTCCATGGACAGGACATTTTTAGAAACTACGATGTAGATCAGGCAGGCCAGCTGATCCCGGGTATACTTCTTTTTGATGGGGTGGCTGATGATCCCTTTCTTAACGTAGTTGCTCACCATGGAAGCGGTGAGCTCCACCCCCTGAAATGTGCGGAAACACCCGTTGACAAACTGTACACTCTGATCCAGATAAAGCCCTACGGTGGGGAGTTCTGCATACCGGGGCAGGGCAAACCCTGCGGCGCAGGCCGCAACGCGGCGGTTTGATTCTAATTTCATGCGGACAGTATACCATGTTTTGGAAATGCGGTCAACAGGAAATTGAAAACTTTTGAAATAATTCAAGAAAACAGTTGACAGGGTTTTGAAAAGCTGATATAGTGATTCAGACAACAGGAAAAACTGCGGCATCCTCTGCCGCCGGAATGGAGATAAATGCTTATGAACACCAAGATCGTTGTGGATTCCTCCGCCAGCCTGTACACCTTGCAGGGCGTGGATTTTGAATGCGTTCCCCTGAAGATCATCACCGACGATGCCGAATATCTGGACAACGGCACGGTGGATGCCGTGGGCATGGCCCAGACCCTGCGTACCTATAAGGGCAAGACCTCGACCTCCTGCCCCAACGTCAGCGACTGGCTGGCCGCCTACGAGGGAGCCGACGAGGTGTATGCCATCACCATCACGGGCACTCTGTCCGGCAGCTACAATGCCGCCCAGCTGGCCGCCGAGGAATACCAGCAGGAGAACCCCGGCAAGCGGGTGTTCGTGCTGGACAGCCTTTCCACCGGTCCGGAGCAGCGCCTGCTGGCCGAGCATCTGCGGGATCTGCTGGCTGAGGGGAAGGAGTTTGACGAGATCTGTGAAGAGATGCTCCGCTACCACAAGCACACCCATCTGCTCTTCTCGCTGGAATCGTTGGCCAATCTGGCCCGCAATGGCCGCGTGAAGCCTGCCGTTGCTGCTGTGGCGCGGATGCTGGGCATCCGGGTCATCGGACAGGCAAGTGAGGCCGGAGAGCTGGATGTTCTCTGCAAGACCCGTGGCGAGCATGGCGCGCTGGAGCGCATCGTGCTGGAACTCAAGGAGCATGGCTACACCAACGGCAGGCTCCATATCTCTCACTGCGGCAATCCCGCCGCCGCCGAGCGCCTGAAGCACATGGTAAAGGCTGTGTTTGATGGAGCAAAGGTGGACATCAGCGAATGCGGCGGTCTGTGCAGCTATTATGCAGAGCTGGGCGGTCTGCTGGTTGGTTATGAGGACGCGGAAGCATAAGCGAACGGCCCTCGGAAAAATTCTGCCCACGATTGAATAGGCGCTCATAGCGGGGAAAGCCGTTGTGGGCGCTTTTTTGTTTGCAAAATCTTCCGCTCTGCGCTATACTAACAGCATCAAAAATCGCCGTGGGCGGCAGGGGAGGGATACCGCATGTTCAGATTGCCCATCGTCAAGTTTTTCAACCGCATCTTCAACCGTGTCACGATCACAGTGGTGCTGGTGGCTCTACAGGTACTCTGGCTGCTCTGGGCGTTCTGGTCCTTCACGGCGGGGCGGGTCTGGCTGAACGGTGCCCTGAAGGCGCTGAGCATCATGATCGTGCTGTATCTGGTGCGCAAGGATGAAAACAGTGCTTATAAGATCGGCTGGATCGTTCTGATCGGTCTTCTGCCCCTGCTGGGCGGTGCGCTTTATCTGGCTTTTGGCAACAAGGCCCCCGCCAAGTATCTGCGGGAGCGGATGCAGAAGGTGGAACAGGCCCATCAGACCGAGCTTGCCCAGCCCGAGGGCCAGACCGATGCGCTGGATATCTCCAGCCGGAACCTGAGCCGCTACGTGGCAAAGTTCGGGCCGTATCCGGCCTGGAGGGATACCGCTGCCCACTATTTTTCCTGTGGGGAGGAGATGTATCCCCAGCTGCTGGCAGATCTGGACAAGGCAGAGAAGTTCATCTTTCTGGAATTCTTTATTCTCCGTTCCGGCAAAATGTGGGACGGTGTAGAGCAGATCCTCCGCCGCAAGGCCGCCCAGGGCGTGGATGTGCGGCTGATCTACGATGATTTTGGCAGCCTGCTGGGCCTGCCCAGTGATTTTGTCATCCGCATGGAGAAGGCGCATATCCGCTGCATCCCTTTCAACCCGGTGGTGCCGCTGGTCTCGCTGGTGATGAACCACCGCGACCACCGCAAGATCGTGGTGGTTGACGGCAATGTGGCCTACACCGGTGGTGTGAATCTGGCGGATGAGTATATCAATGCCGAGCAGCGCTTTGGTTACTGGAAGGATGCGGCCATCCGTCTGGAGGGTGCCGCTGTCTGGAACTTTACCGTGATGTTCCTCAATGCATGGAACGCCTTCCGCCCGCAGGAGACCGATTACACCGCCTTTGCGCCTACCCGCCTGCCCGCAGTGCAGGATGGCGTGGTGCAGCCCTACGCGGACAGCCCGCTGGATGAGGAACCGCTGGCCGAGACGGTCTATCTGGACATCCTCTCTCAGGCCCAGAGATATGTTTATATCTATACGCCCTACCTGGCCGTGGGCGAGGAGATGCTGGATGCTCTGAAAAATGCGGCCAAGCGCGGGGTGGACGTGCGGCTCATCCTGCCCGGGATCCCGGATAAGAAGCTGGTGTTCCGGCTCAGCCGTTCCTACTATCTGCCCCTGCTCAGGGCGGGTGTGCGCATTTATGAATTCACGCCCGGTTTCCTCCACGCCAAGTGCTATGTCAGTGATGACCGTGTCGCCGCGGTGGGCAGCATCAATATGGATTACCGGAGCCTGTTCCTCCACTTTGAATGCGGAACACTGCTCTTCCATAACAGCCAGATCGCCGCCCTGCGGAAGGATGTGGAACGCACCCTGCCGCAGTGCCGGGAGATCATGCGCTCCGACTGCCGCACCAATCTGCCGGGCACAGCACTGGACAGCGTGCTGCGGCTGCTGAGCCCGTTGATGTAAGCGGCTGCGCGCAGCACTCGGGGAGCTTTTCCACGCAAGTGAAACGGGCCATTCCATCGCCCGCCCTATTGCCTGCGGCAACAGGGTCCCACCCCAGCGGACACTTGCTTTGGAAAACTCCCGTCGGCTGCGTAATCTTACGCTCTTCTGGACATACTATGGGGCAAAGGCCCAACGGGCCGTGTGGAAAGGGAGCGTATCTATGAATCAGAACCATCGGGCTTTTTGGAGCTGTGCCATGGCGGCGGCGCTGCTGCTGACCGCCTGCGGCAAAACGAACGCCGGGTCGGGCAGCTCCGGCAGCATGAGCGGAAGCAGCGGCACATCCTCCGCACAGACCCAGACAGCGGCATGGAAAACCGGTCTGGGTGTGGTAACAGAGGCCACCGATCAGGACAGGGCAGGGAAAATTGAACTGGCAGCGGCCGCTGTCCTGCTGGATGGCGAGGGGAAACTGGAGAGTGTTCTGCTGGACGAGCTGGAAGTGTCTGTTTCGGCGGACAGCACCGGCCATGTGACTCTGCCCACCGACTGGCGCACCAAGCGGCAGAAGGGGGACGATTACCCGCTGGCTGAGGTCTCTTCCCTGAAAAAGGGCTGGGCGGAACAGGCGGATGCCTTTGCCAGTTACCTGATCGGCATGACCCCGGAACAGGTCTCCATGCTCAAAGTGGATAAGGATGGCAAGCCCACGGATGCCGACCTGCTGAGCGGTTGCACCATTGCTGTGGACCGTTACCGGGATGCCGTGACCCGGGCCTGCGCCAATGCCAGGGCACTGGGTGCCGCCAAGGGCGACAGGGCCGCGCTGGGCATCGAAGCGGTGAACGGGACTTCGGACATCACCGCCACCGATGACAAGGATGTGAATGCGCAGGTGGATGTGAGCATCGTGGCACTGACCACCGATGCGGATCACCGCGTGACCAGTGCCATTGCGGATATGGCCGAGCCGGCCCTGACGGTGGTGTCGGACGGCGGTGTGACAGCCCCGGACCTCGTCAAGACCAAGCTGGAGCTGGGCGAGGACTATGGGATGCGCGGCGCATCGGCGCTGGGTAAGGAGTGGTATGAGCACAGCGAGGGCTTCTGTGATGCCCTCAAGGGCAAGACCCGCACCGAGATCGCCGGGCTTTCCGGCGGCGATGCCGACCTGAAGGCTCTGTGTACCATTGACATCACCGACCTGCAAAAGGCGGCGCTGGATGCCCTGGGCTGAGGGGAAAGCCCTTTTCGGTCTCGCAATCGCGCACCGGCTCTCCCGGATAGGGGGCATTCCGCTGCGTTTTCAGAGAAAAACCTCTCGCCGCGTCTGGCAGCTGCCGACGCGGCGTTTTTGTTTTGTCAAAATGACCGCTTTGCCGTGGTAAAGCGGTAAAGATTTGAGCAAACTGCGAAAAATCAGTTTTCCCCCTTGCCAAATGGCAGAAAACGCGCTATTCTATAACCACAGTTTAGCAATTTAGCATGGTAAAGCAATAAAACAAGGCTGCTTGCCACTGAGGGAGGAACCGTATATGAAACGTCTTGTATCTGCATTCCTGGCCGGTGCCATGGCACTGAGCCTTGCCGCCTGCGGTGGTGCCGCTTCCACTTCCACTGCCGCATCTGCTTCTGCTTCCGGCAGTGCTGCCGCTTCCCAGACCGCAGGCAGCGACCTGGATTACATCAAGGGCAAGGGAAAGCTGGTCATCGGCTACACCGTTTACGAGCCCATGAACTACACCGATGCGGATGGCAACTTCACGGGTTTTGATACCGAGCTGGCCACTGCTGTCTGCGAAAAGCTGGGCGTGGAGCCGGAGTTTGTGGAGATCAACTGGGATACCAAGGTCGTGGAGCTGGATGCCAAGAGTATCGACTGCATCTGGAACGGTATGACCCTGACCGATGACATCATGCAGAACACCGCTACCACCAAGGCCTATGCCAAGAACGCACAGGTGGTCGTAGTGAAAGATGGCACCGATTATACCTCTACCGCTGATCTGGTGGACAAGACCGTGGTCGCCGAGGCTGGTTCCGCCGGTGAGGCCGCCATTGAGGGGGACGAGAACCTGGCACAGGCTGATTACGTTTCCAAGAGCGTTCAAACCGACTGCCTGATGGAAGTTGCCGCAGGCACTGCCGATGCCGCTGTACTTGATCTGACCCTGGCCAACGCCATGATCGGTGAGGGCACTGACTATGCTGACCTGAAGATCGTGGACGAGCTGAACGCTGAGGAGTACGGCGTGGCATTCCGCAAGGGCAGTGATGCTGCCGCCGCTGTGGATGGGGCCTTTGATGCACTGAAGGCCGATGGTACTATGCAGGCACTGGCCGATAAGTACGATCTGGCACTGGCCGACTGAGTATGTTGTAAAACTCCTTTCGTCATCGCTATGCGATGCAACCTCCCTCGGTGAGGGAGGCTTTTTGTTGCCGATGCGTGAAAGGCTCCCGAGCAGAGGGAACTTTCACCGGCTGTGATGGAAGGGGAATATGGATTCTGAATAAAAAAGGTGTGTTTTTGTGTCTGTGATTCTTATGCGCCTGTCCGGCGCGTTCCTGCTCAACTGTGAGCTCTTTGCCCTGACACTGCTGTTTGCACTGCCGCTGGGGCTGGTGGTCTCGTTTGGCTCCATGAGCCGCTGCAAGCCGCTGGCCGGGCTGGTCAAGACCTTTGTCTGGATCATCCGCGGCACCCCGCTGATGCTGCAGATCATCGTGATCTATCTGGGCCCCGGCCTGCTGGGCATGAACAACCCCTGGCCCTCCGGCTCCGGCGGACGGATGGTGGCGGCGGTGGTGGCCTTTGCCATCAACTATGCCTGCTATTTTTCTGAGATCTACCGCGGCGGCATTGAAGCGGTGCCCAAGGGGCAGACCGAAGCCGGGCAGGTGCTTGGCATGACCAAAACGCAGATTTTTTTCAAGGTGACCTTGCTTCAGGTCGTCAAGCGCATCCTGCCCCCCATGGGCAACGAGATCATCACGCTGGTCAAGGATACCTCGCTGGCAAACACCATTGCCAACAAGGAAATCATTATGATGGCCAAGGAGTACAGCGCAAAGGGCATGATCTGGCCGCTGTTCTCCACCGCGCTCTTCTTCCTGGTGTTTGTGGGCGCGCTGACCATCCTGTTCAACTGGGCTGAGAAAAAGCTCGATTATTTCCGCTGCTAAGGAGGCAGATAGATTATGGCGTTGCTCGAAGCTTCCGGTATCGGGAAAAATTTTGGCGAGACCCATGTGTTGAAGGACATCTCCCTGGATCTGGAGCAGGGGGAAGCGCTGGCGATCATCGGCTCGTCCGGTTCCGGCAAAACAACGCTGCTGCGCTGCCTGAACTTTCTGGAACGGCCTGACACGGGTGTGATCAAGGTGAACGGCGAGACCATGTGGGATGCCGCCGACCCTGCCACCCAGAAGGAAAGCGAGATCCGCAAAAAACGGCTCCACTTTGGTCTGGTGTTCCAGAACTTCAACCTGTTCCCGCAGTACACGGCCTTGCAGAACGTGATGCTGGCAGGGGAGCTGCTGGCAAAGGAACGCCCGGAGTATCAGGCGAATAAAAAGGCCATCCACGCGGAGCTGGAACAGCAGGCAAGAGAGCTGCTGGCGCAGATGGGCCTTTCGGAGCGGGCCGGCCACTACCCGCATCAGCTCTCCGGCGGCCAGCAGCAGCGTGTAGCCATTGCCCGCGCGCTGGCGCTTCACCCGGATATCCTCTGCTTTGATGAGCCCACCAGCGCCCTTGACCCGGAGCTGACCGGCGAGGTGCTGAAGGTCCTGCGTGATCTTGCCGACCGCAAGACCACGATGATCATTGTCACCCATGAGATGCACTTTGCCCGCGATGTGGCCGACCGCATCCTGTTCATGGATGGCGGCGTGGTCGTGGAAGAAGGCCCGGCCAAACAGCTCATCGATCACCCTCGGGAGGAGCGTACCAGACAGTTCCTCGCACATTATTCAGAATGACCCGCCGCTGAGCGTTCCGGATGAGGAGCCCCCGCCTTCGGGCAATGCCGGAACGGGGTTTTGGAGCACGCTGTTCCAGCTGCTGAAGCATCTGGCCGGGAAGCACTGAAAAATTTGAAAAAACCTCTTGAAAATTCATCGCAACCTGATATAATACCCACATGAACAAAAACGTCCTGCCCATTGCGCGGCAGGGCGTTTTTGTCGGAAAAAATTCGTGTTATAAGGTCTGTGATGCTTTCCCAAGGAGGAACGTGTGTATGACGAAAGATATGACGCAGGGCAGCCCGCTCAAGCTGATCCTTGCCTTTGCGGTGCCGCTGATGCTGGGCAGCCTGTTCCAGCAGTTCTATAATCTGGCGGATACCATCATCGTGGGCCGCTTTGTGGGCGTGGAAGCCCTGGCGGCAGTCGGCAGTGTGGGCGGTCTGAACTATCTGGTGCTGGGCTTTGTCAATGGCATTGCCTGCGGCTTCTCCATCCCCATCTCGTGGACATTCGGGGCAAAAGACTATGTGGAGATGCGCCGCTACACCGCCAACGCCGTCTGGCTGAGTGTCTTTTTTGCCGCAGTGCTTACCGTGGTCACGGTGGCCATGACCCGTTCCATTCTGGTCTGGACCAATACCCCGGACAACATCATTGATCTGGCGGACATCTACATCCGCACCATCTTTATCGGCATCCCCTTCACTCTGCTGTACAACATGACCAGCGCCCTGATGCGCGCTCTGGGCGACAGCAAGCGGCCCCTGTACTTCCTGCTGGTGGCAAGTTTTCTGAACATCGGGCTGGACCTGCTCTGTATCATCGTCTTCAAGATGGGCGCGTTCGGTGCGGCGTTCGCCACCGTGTTCAGCCAGGCAGTGGCCGGTCTGGGCAGCCTGTGGTACATCCTCAAGCATTATAATGAGCTGCGCTGGAACAAAGAAGAAAGCCGCCTGAGCAGACAGCACTGTGTCAAGCTGTGCGGCATGGGCATCCCCATGGGTCTGCAGTGCAGCATCACGGCCATCGGTTCCGTTGTGCTGCAGGGTGCAGTCAATGGTCTGGGCAGTGACATCGTGGCAGCACAGACTGCAGGCGGCAAGGCGGCACAGTTCCTGTCCGTCCCGCTGGAGAGCATTGGCACGGCCATGACCACCTACGCCAGCCAGAACATGGGTGCCCACGACCTGAACCGTGTGAACAAGGGTGTGAATACCGCCCTGGGCATCGGCTGTGTGTACAGTGTGGCATCCTTCCTGATTCTGCGCGTGCTGGATAAGGCATTGATCGGCCTGTTCCTTGAGAGCAGCCAGACCGAGATCATGGCCAACGCCCAGAGCTTCATCTTCTGGAACAGCGTGTTTTATATCCCGCTGGCGGTCCTTATCATTTACCGCTACACCATTCAGGGTCTGGGTTATTCCAGCCTGGCCATGTTTGCCGGTGTGGCAGAGATGATCGCCCGTGCTATGGTGGGCTTCCTGTTCGTGCCGCTGTGGGGCTATTTTGCCGCCTGTATTGCAAACCCGGTGGCCTGGTTCTTTGCCTGCTTCTTCCTGATCCCGGCGTATATCGTTGTGTTCCGGAAACTGAAACGGGAAAAAGCGAGACCGCACGCAAACTTGTAAAAATTGAGCCGCTCTTTTGCGAAACCGCAGAAGGGCGGCTCTTTTGTTGCCTAGTAGGGGAGGCTTTGGCAAAGAGGGAAAGCCTCACGCAACGCCAAAGCTGAGAGGTTGTATAGAGCAGGGCCTGCCCAATTCCTTTACAAATAGCACCAAAACGATTATACTATAAATAATTATGTCACAAGGGGGTGAGGAGCATGGAGCTGGAACAGATCGAGGGCACGGTGGAGGATATCATCTACGAAAACCCGGATAACGGCTACACGGTGTTTGAAATTTCCGGCGGCGGCACGGTCACCGTGGTGTGCGGGATCGTGGGCGAGCTCCATGCGGGCGAGAGCGTGGTCTGCCGCGGTAAATATGAGAACCATGCCACCTATGGCCGCCAGTTCCACGCCCAAGAGTGCGAGACCGATATGCCGAAGGATCTGGAAGCGGTATACGCCTTCCTTGCCAGCGGCTCCCTGCCTTATATCGGGGCGCGCACGGCCAATAAGATCATCGACAAATTCGGCGCGGCGGCGCTGGAGGTGATCGCAAACGACCCCGCCCAGCTCACCCTGATCCCCGGCATCTCGGCGGACAAAGCTGACCGCATCCAGCAGGAGTTCAAGCGGATGTTCGGAATGCGGGAACTGATCGCCTATCTGGCGCAGTTCGAGATCAGCCCCCGCCGCGCCATGGAGGTGTTCCGCGTCTTTGGCCCCAGTGCCATGCAGGCCATCTCCCAGAACCCTTATCTGCTCTGTGGGGAACCCCTGCAGCTGGATTTCCGCCATGCGGACAGCATTGCACAGTATTACCACATGGAAGGGGACTGCACCCAGCGGCTGGAAGCAGCGCTTCTCCGCACCCTGCGCCACAACGCGGGCAACGGCCACACCTGTCTGCCCCGTGCGCAGCTGCTGGACACAGCATCCCACTTCATCCAGCAGCCGCCTGAAAAGCTGGCCCGCGCGCTGGACCACTGCATTGAGACCGGGCAGCTGGGCGTAAAGATGCTGGAGGCGGTGCCGTATATCTATCTGCCTGACCTGCTGGAAGCAGAACAGGCCATTGCCGACCGGCTGGCCCTGCTGGCAAAGCGGGAAAAGCAGACGGTGCGGGACCTTGATAAAAACATTCAGGTGCTGGAGCTGACCCAGGGCTTTGCCTATGCGCCCCTGCAGCGGGAAGCCATCCGCAAGGCCATGACCGAAAACTGTCTTGTGCTGACCGGCGGCCCCGGCACCGGTAAGACCACCACGGTCAACGCCATCCTGCAGCTGCTGGAACATCAGGCCGACCGGGTGGCGCTTTGTGCCCCCACGGGCCGTGCGGCCAAACGGCTGAGTGAACTGACCGGCCGCAAGGCCTCTACCATCCACCGCCTGCTGGAGGTGGACTACTCCGGCGGCGTGGTCAGCTTCATCCACAATGACAAGAACCTGCTCAAATGTGATGTGGTCATTCTGGATGAGATGAGTATGGTGGATGTGAAACTGTTTCAGGCGCTCATTGCAGCCCTGCGGTACAGCTGCCGCATTATTATGGTGGGCGATGCCGACCAGCTGCCCAGTGTGGGGCCCGGCAACATTCTGGGGGAGGTCATCCGATCCGGGCTGGTGCCCACCGTCTGCCTGAACGAGATCTTCCGGCAGGCCAGACGCAGCCTTATTGTGGAGAACGCTCACCATATCATCAGCAGTGAGCCGCTGCAGAAGGGCGGTAAGACAGACGATTTCTTCTTTCTGGAATCGGACGGCGATGCGGCACAGAAACTGGTGTGCGATCTTGTCACCACCCGTCTGCCCCGGAGCTATGGGTTTGACCCTGTCCGGGATATTCAGGTGCTCTGCCCCACCAAGCTGGGCCCCACCGGCACCCAGGCGCTGAATGTGGAGCTGCAGAACCTGCTCAACCCGGAGCAGAAGGGCAAACCCCAGCTCCAGAGCGCCTCCCGGGTGTTCCGGGTGGGCGATAAGGTGATGCAGGTGCGGAACAACTACGAGATCGTCTGGAACCGCATTGGCGGGGAGCAGGGCGTGGGAGCCTATAACGGTGATATCGGCATTGTGGAATCCATCAACATGCGCGACCGCTCCATGGTGGTGCGGATGGATGACCGCCGCCTGCTTTACCCGGCGGAAAACCTGAACGAGCTGGAGATCGCCTACGCCATCACGGTGCACAAGAGCCAGGGCAGCGAGTTTCCGGCGGTGGTGCTGCCGGTGGCGCAGGTGCCGCCAAGACTCTGCTACCGCAACCTCTTCTACACCGGCGTAACCCGCGCCCGTAAATTGTGTATCGTGGCCGGGCGGCGGGATGTGGTGAACCGGATGATGTCCAATGTCCGGCAGAACCTGCGGTACAGCGGCCTGTGCGAATTGCTGAAAGAGAATCTGCCGCCGGAACAGATGGCGGCGGAATAACCTCTCAGGCGCTTTGCGCCAGCTCCCCTAATAGGGGAGCCAGGCTGCTGGCTTGCCTCTCCTAGTAGGAGAGGTTTGGTCTATACTTTTTTACTGGCTTATGCTACAATATAAATTGATTTGATTTCCCGCCCGAACGGGCATTTACCATAGAAAACAGGGGAGCAGAGAAAGGAACGTTTCATTATGGCACAGAATGACATCGGCATCGATCTGGGCACAACGACCATTATCATTGCACAGGCAGGGCAGGGGGTCGTGCTCAACCAGCCCAGCGTGGTGGCAATGGATACCCGCAAGAACTCCGTGCTGGAGGTGGGCGACAAGGCCCTGGCCATGGTAGGCCGCACCCCCAACTATATTTCCGCCATCTTCCCGCTGAAGGACGGCGTCATCAGCGACCACACCATGACCCGGGAGCTGATCTGCCGGTTTGTGAATCAGGTGTACAGCTCCCACATGGTCAAGCCCCGGGTGGCTGTCTGCGTGCCCGCTGCCATCACCGGCATTGAGAGTGATGCCGTGGTGGAGGCCGTGATGGCCGCCGGTGCCCGTCAGGTCTACCTGATCGATGAGCCCATTGCCGCTGCACTGGGTTCCGGCATCGACATCACCCAGCCCGATGGCCGGATGATCATTGATATCGGCGGCGGCACCACCGATATCGCCGTCCTGTCTCTGGGCGGCAAGGTCAAGGCCACCAGTGTCCGCGTGGCGGGCAACCACTATGATGACGAGATCCTGAAGCATGTCCGCAACAAGTTCAGCATTGCCATCGGCCAGCGTACCGCAGAGCAGCTGAAAAAGAACGTTGCCTGCTGCCCCCAGAAGGCTGATTTTGACGAGACGATGGAGGTGAAGGGCCGCAGCCTGCTGACCGGCCTGCCCATCAAGGTGAATGTTTCCACCAGCGACCTCTACGAGCCTGTGATGATGCTGAGTGAGCAGATCGGCACTGCCGCCCATCAGGTGCTGGAAAAGACCCCGCCCGAGCTGGCAGGCGATATCTTCCGCAATGGTGTGGTGCTGACCGGCGGCGGCGCACAGCTGCACGGCCTGCCCGAATACCTGAGCCAGGAGCTCAAGGTGGATGTGACCGTCTCGCCCGATCCCGTGAACTGCGTGGCATTGGGCACTGCCATGAGCCTGGGCCTGAACGATAAGCTGGAGACCGGCTTCTTGGATGCGACCCCCCGCATGGGCCGCCGTTAACCGGGGCCCTGACCCGGCTTGTTAAGAAATTGGAAAAGTTGCAACAAAATTTTGTTCATACTTGTTGAATCAGGTCGGGAAATATTGTATAATGTTTTCAAATCGCTTTTTGCGCGCCGGGGTCTGCTCCGGAGTGCGGAGTAAATTATTATTAGGAGGAAGACCATGAATCTGGGTTCTGATGTGGTTATCACCATTACCGGTATCGTGCTGGTGTTTGCCATCCTCGTCCTGCTGATGCTCATCATCATGCTGGAAGGCAAGATCTTCGACGGTATGGCCGCCAAGAAGAAGGCAGCCAAGGAGCCTGCTGCTCCCAAGGCTGCCGCAAAGCCCGCTGCCCCCGTGCAGCAGGCTGCTCCCGCCCCTGTGGTGGAGGAAGGCATTCCCGGCGATGTGGTTGCCGCGATTATGGCTGCCATCCATGCCATGGGCAATGGCAAGTACACCCTGAAGGCCGTGCGCCGTGCTGCAAATGGCTGGAGCAAGGCTGGTGTCAACGACACCACCGCACCTTTTTAACACAGGAGGAAAAACATGACACAGTTTATCGATACTCTGGTCGGTATTTTCCAGAGTTCCGGCTTTGCACGGTTCGGTGAGCCGGGCGGCTACCTCTACGCGATCATGATCTGCGTGGGCTGCTTCCTGCTGTACCTGGCCATCGTAAAGGAATTTGAGCCCCTGATCCTGCTGCCCATGGCATTTGGCATGATCCTTGCCAACCTGCCCGGCAGCGGCGTTATCCACATGCAGTACTTCGTTGGTGATGGTCTTGAGCACCCGATGTGGATCGAGATCCTGAACAACGGCGGTCTGGCCGATATGCTTTACATGGGTGTCAAGCTGGGCATTTACCCCCCGCTGATCTTCCTGGGCATCGGTACCATGACCGACTTCGCCCCCCTGATCTCCAACCCCAAGAGCCTGCTGCTGGGCGCTGCCGCTCAGTTCGGTATCTTTGGTACTTACATGGGCGCTCGTCTGCTGGCCGCTACCGGCATTGTGGACTTCACCCAGAAGCAGTCCGCTGCAATCGCCATCATCGGTGGTGCAGACGGCCCCACCGCCATCTTCGTTACCTCCCGTCTGGCACCTGAGCTGCTGGGCAGCATTGCCGTTGCGGCGTACAGCTACATGGCTCTGGTGCCCGTGATCCAGCCGCCCATTATGAAGGCGCTCACCACAAAGAAAGAGCGTACGGTCGTAATGAAGCAGCTGCGCACCGTGTCCAAGACCGAGAGGATCATCTTCCCCATCATGGTCACCATCATTGTTTCTCTGATCGTTCCTGATGCAGCCGTTCTGGTCGGTATGCTGATGCTGGGCAACCTGATGAAAGAGTCCGGCGTTGTGGATCGTATCCAGAAGACTGCCGGCAATGAGCTGATGAACATCATCACCATTTTCCTGGCTCTGTCTGTTGGCTGCACCACCTCTGCAAACACCTTCCTGAACAGCCGCACCCTGTTCATCATTGTGCTGGGTCTGATCGCCTTCTCCTTTGGTACCGCTGCAGGCGTTCTGTGTGGCAAGGTGATGTACGCCCTGACCGGCGGTCAGGTCAACCCCCTGATCGGCTCTGCTGGTGTTTCCGCTGTTCCCATGGCCGCCCGTGTTTCTCAGAAGGTCGGCCAGAGCGAGAACCCCTCCAACTTCCTGCTGATGCACGCCATGGGCCCCAACGTCGCTGGCGTTATCGGCTCCGCTGTTGCTGCCGGTATCCTGATCAACATCTTCGGCTAAGCTTTATCTGAACACTGCCGCCCCTCCTGTGCTGTACAGGAAGGGCGGTTTTTTATGTACAACCCTCTTGAATTGTGATATACTTATAAAGTAAGTGATTTTATAGAAGAACAGGTGAAACAATGGCAGCAAGTCTCCAACAGGAATTCTGCGCTCTGCGCGATACCTATATTGAAAAGCAGTTTGGCCGCCTGAACGATATGCAGCGGCAGGCGGTATTTACCACCGACGGCCCGCTGCTCATTCTGGCCGGTGCAGGCAGCGGCAAGACCACTGTTCTGGTCAACCGCATCGCAAACCTGATCCGGTTTGGCTCAGCCCATGGCTCTGACTGGACCCCCCGTGAGGTGACCGAGGAGGATGTCAAGGCCCTGAAAATGGCAATTATGACCGGCACCGATGCGCCCGCCTGGCTGGACGGGATGCTGCGGCAAAATGCTGTCCGCAGTTGGAACGTGATGGCCATCACCTTTACCAACAAGGCGGCAGGGGAGCTCAAGGAGCGCCTGCGCAATATGCTGGGCGGCGAAGAGGGGGACGAGGTGTTTGCCTCCACCTTCCACTCGGCCTGTGTGCGCATCCTGCGCCGCTGGGCAGAATCCATCGGCTACCCCCGCAGCTTTACCATCTATGATACCGATGACTCCCAGCGCGTGATGAAGGCGGTCTATAAGGAACTGAGCATCGACGATAAGTTCTTCCCGATCAAGAGCGCTATCAACCAGATGAGCCGCTGGAAGGACCAGCTGGTCAGCCCAGAGGAGGCGCTGCGCACCCCGGCCCGGGACACCAAGGGAGCCATTGCCGCCAAAGTCTACGCCGCCTACGAAAAAAAGCTCAGGGAGGCAGGAGCCTTCGACTTCGACGACCTGATCTACCAGACCGTGCAGCTGCTGGTGGAGCACGAGGATGTGCGGGAGTTCTACCAGAACAAGTACCGCTACCTGCTGGTGGACGAGTATCAGGATACCAGCGTGGCCCAGTTCCGGCTGGTCAGCCTGCTCACCGGCCCGGAAAAGAACATCTGCGTTGTCGGTGACGATGACCAGAGCATCTACCGTTTCCGCGGTGCCACCATTGAGAACATTCTGAACTTTGAGCGCATCTTCCCCGGCACCAAGACCATCCGTCTGGAGCAGAATTACCGCTCCACCTCCAACATCCTGAATGCTGCCAACTGCGTCATCCAGCACAACACCGAGCGCAAGGGCAAGACCCTGTGGACCCGGAACGACGAGGGCGACAAGGTGCAGGTCTACACTGCCGAGAATGAGCAGGACGAAGCCATGCACATTGCGGATGTCATCGGTGAGCACCTGAAAGAGGGCGGGCATCTGGCGGACCATGCGGTGCTCTACCGCATGAATGCCCAGTCGGCCCCCATCGAAAGCTACTTTACCCGCGCGGGCATTCCCCATAAGATCGTGGGTGGCCAGCGCTTCAACGACCGCAAAGAGGTCAAGGACATTCACTCCTATATGTCCATCGTGGCGAACGCCCGGGATGATGTGCGCCTGCGCCGCATCATCAACGAGCCTGCCCGGAAGATCGGCAATACCACTGTTGATGTGATCGCTGACCTTGCCGCCCAGCAGGGAATCAGTATGCTGGAAGTCATCTCCCATGCGGATGCATACGCCAAGCTCAGCCGTGCCATCATGCCGCTGCTGAAATTCTGGCAGATCTACGAAAAACTGCAGGAATCGCTGGAAACCAGGACACTGGACGAATTTGCCCAGGATGTCATTGAGGTGACCGGCTACAAGGCCATGCTGGAAGCCGATGCGGCCAAGGGCCACGAGGATGCGGCAGACCGCCTGCAGAACCTGGGCCAGCTGGTCAACAACGTCAAAAACTACTGCGACCAGCACGGAGAGGATGCCTCACTGGAAGGCTATCTGGAGGATATCGCCCTCATCAGCGACATTGACAGCTACAACGAGAGCGCTGACCAGGTGGTCCTGATGACCATCCACTCTGCAAAGGGTCTGGAATTCCCCTATGTGTTCCTCATTGGCATGGAGGAGGGGGTGTTCCCCAGCGAGATGAGCAAATACTCCGAGGCAGATCTGGAGGAAGAGCGCCGTCTGGCCTATGTCGGCATCACCCGCGCCAAGAAGGAGCTGTATATCTCCAACAGTGTCTCCCGGATGCTCTACGGCCGCACCCAGCGCAACGAACCCAGCCGCTTCCTGCGCGAGATCGAGCCTGAGTATATAGAAGAGACCCGCAGCCCGGCGCTGGAGCGCCGTTCTTCCATGGGCTGGGGTTCAAGTTACAGTGATACCGTTCCCGGCGGGGCCTCGGGCTACTCCGGCGCGTCCGGCTGGGGCCGCAATTCCAGCAGCTTCGGCGGCCGCACCGGCGGCAGCTACCTCAACCGTGAATACAATGCCTCTGAGCGCGGCGGCTTCGGCTCCGGTTATGCAGGCCGTGGCAGCAGTGCTTCCGGGTTTGGCAGCGGAAGCAGCGCCCCGCGCACGTCCGGCTCCTCCGGTTTTGGCGCGGGCTATGGCCGCCCCGCCGCCCCCAAGGCAGCGTCCAAACTTGTGAGCTTTCCGGGGAGCCCGGCAGCTTCCCGCCCGGCATCCACCGGCCCAAAGCATTACGAGGTGGGCGACATTGTGGAGCACAAGGTCTTTGGCCGGGGCAAGGTGCTGGCGGTCAAGGCCGCTGCCGGAGATCAGATCGTGGAGATCAACTTTGAAAAGGTCGGCGTGAAGAAAACCATGGCAAATTTTGCGCCGCTGACGAAAATTACGGAGGAATGAGAAAACTATGATGACCGTTCGATTGATCGCACATACCCCGGAACCGGAAAAGGTGGTGGCGGCAGCGGCCAAGCTCTGCTACTCCGATGCCCATATCACCGACCTGCTGGACGGCCTGACCGAGGAGAAAACGGCCAAGTTCCTGACCATGCTCAGCGACCTGGGCCATGCCAGCCCCATTGAACATGCCAGCTTCACCTTTGGCATTGAGGGTGTGAGCCGCACCCTGCTGGCCCAGATCACCCGGCACCGCATCGCATCCTTCAGTGTCCAGAGCCAGCGGTATGTCCGGCTGGACGACTTCCACTATGTCATCCCGCCGGAGATCGAGGCCATCCCTGAGGCAAAGGCAGCCTTTCTTGAGAGCATGGATGAGGATGCGAAGCGCTACCTGGACCTTGCAAAAAAGCTGGAGGACGGCCACACTGCCCGCCTGATGGCGGAGGGAATGCCCGAAAAGCAGGCCCGCGCCAAGGCCTCCAAACAGGCCAACGAGGATGCCCGCTTCGTGCTGCCCAACGCCTGCGAGACGAAGATGGTCGTGACCATGAACGCCCGCAGTCTGCAGAATTTCTTCCATCTGCGCTGCTGCTCCCGCGCTCAGTGGGAGATCCGTCAGCTGGCTGAGGAGATGTTCCGGCTGGTCTACCCGGTGGCACCCCATATCTTTGCCAAGGCCGGCCCGGCCTGTGTCAGCGGCCCCTGCCCCGAGGGCAGGATGTGCTGCGGCAGAACTGCCGAAGTCCGCGCAAAGTATGAGGCCATCAAGCAGGAGGCTGGTGTATGAGCAAAGGCAAGCTGATCGTTCTGGAAGGGCTGGACGGCAGCGGCAAGGGCACGCAGGCCAGGCTGCTGGCAAAGCACCTGACGGTGACGGATCATCTGGTAAGAGAGATCACTTTCCCGGATTATGCCAGTGATTCCAGTGCACTGGTCAAGATGTATCTGGCCGGGCAGTTTGGCGACAAGCCTGACGATGTCAACGCCTACGCGGCATCCAGCTTTTATGCGGTGGACCGCTATGCGGGGTATAAGTCGGATTGGGGCAAGTTCTACGAGGAAGGCGGCATCCTGATCGCTGACCGCTACACCACCTCCAATGCTGTGCATCAGTGCTCGAAGCTCCCGCCAGAGCAGTGGGACACATTCCTGCAGTGGCTTTTTGACTATGAATACCACCTGCTGGGCCTGCCTGCACCGGATAAGGTGATCTATCTGCAGGTTGACCCGGCGGTGAGCCAGCGGCTGATGACTGCCCGCTACCATGGCGACGAGACCAGGAAGGATGTCCATGAAAAGGACACCGAATATCTGGCCCGCAGCCGCCGGGCGGCAGAATACTGTGCCGCTCACCTCGGCTGGGATACCGTCCACTGCACGGCAGGGGAGAAGATGCGGAGCATTGAGGATATTCAGGGAGAGGTCAGAACTCTTGCTCTCGCTGTTATTTGAAACAAAAGGAGGCATCCTATATCATGTACCGTTTGATGCAGCCGTCCGATTGGGCGGAGGTGCTGGCCCTGTGGCAGGCCCAGCGCGGCGACACGGAGGAGTTTGTCCGTGGCGCTGTGGAACGCTTTGCCGGGGTGCAGAATGTCTACGTCGCGGAGGAAAACGACCACATTGAGGCTGTGGCACTGGCTGTGCCGGTGACCCTGCAGGGCCGCCCGGGCAGCTATCTGTTCGGTCTGTGCGGGCAGGGCAGCCTGCTCCTTGCGGGCCTGGTGGATACCCTGTGCGCCCAGCAGAAACTGCGGGGTGCAGGCTTTGTGGTGGCAGTGCCCGCCAGCCCGGAACAATCAACGCTGCTGCAGGATAAAGGCTTCCAGAAAGCCTTTGCCCTGCGCTGCCTGCCCCGGGAGGTGGAGCGCAACCTGTGGAGCCAGGCGGAATTCGATTCCGTGACGGCAAAAAAACTCTGCGAGCTGCGGGCAAAATACTGGCCCGACACCGTTCAGCTGCCGCCGGAGCAGATGGGGGAAGTTCTGCGGGACCTGTATTCCCGTGGTGCGACCATCGTATCCAGTGAGCAGGGCTACGGCATCTATTTCCGCAGGGAGGATACCCTTTACTTTGTGGAGATGATGGCGGAAAATGACCGTGCTGCCGAGGTGCTGATGGAAGCCGCCCGGGAGAAAGAGGTCATTGTGGAAAAGGCTGTCATCACGGTGGGGGCTGCCCAGAATCTGTTCCTGGGCGAGGGAACCCGGCAGGAGTATGGCCTCATCCGCTTTGAAGGAGAACCTTTTGATGTTTCGGAGAGCTACATGCGCCTGATGATGGACTGAAAGGAACGTGGATATGGCAGAGAAACACCAGAAAAAGAAAAAAGGCAGTGCGCTGAGGATCCTGTTGGCCGTGCTGTTGCTGCTGGTACTGACAGTCGGTGCGGCAGGCGTGTTTGCGTATAACGAGATCAACGGCAATGGAGGAAAGCCCGGTGCAGAGGTGACCGTCAGCATCCCCCAGGGCAGCGGCGTTGCTGCCATCGCAAAGGAGCTGAAGGAGGCTGGAGTGATCCGTTCGGCCTATCTGTTCCGCTGGTATGTGGGGCACAAGGGTGCCGCCGGAAAACTGCAGTATGGTGATTTTACGCTGCAAACCGGCGGATATTCCTACGATGGCCTGATCGCAGAGCTGTCAACGTATGCCAAGGCGGATTCGGTGCGTCTGACTTTCCCGGAGGGTACCACCGCCATTGCAATTGCCCGGAAAATGGAGGAAGCCGGTCTGTGTACTGCCGAGGAGTTTCTGGAAGAAGCCAACACCGGAGATTTCAGTGAGTACACCTTCTGGCAGTATGTCCCGGACGATGCCCCCGACCGCTTTATGAAGTGTGAGGGCTACCTCTTTCCGGACACCTATGAGTTTTTGACGGACGATACCGTGCATCATTATGTTGCAACGTTCTATGCACACTTCGATAAGCAGTTTACGGACGAGATGTACAGGGAACTGGAAAAGCAGGAGCTGACCCTGCCCGAGGTCATCACACTGGCCTCTTTTGTGCAGGAGGAAGCGGGCAACGATCAGGATTCCAATGTGGCGCAGGTGTTCCGCAACCGTCTGGCTGAGGGTTCGCCTTACCCCAAGCTCCAGAGCAACACATCCAGCTATGTCCAGAGCGATGAGGACAACAACTACCTCTGGAACTGGGTGGCTCCGTATTATGGCGGCTGGGAGGAGATCCCCGAGAACATCCGGAATGCCTACGATACCTACACCTGTGAGGGCCTGCCCGCCGGGCCCATCTCGAACCCGGGCCTTGCCGCGATCCAGGCTGCTCTGGCACCTCAGTGTGATGAGGAAGTCAGGGACTGCTATTTCTTTGTTACGGACCTTTCCGGCCACTACTATTACGCCAGGACCTATGCTGAACATCAGGCCAACTGCCGGAAAGCGGCTGAAGTCAATCAGAGTTTGAAGAAGTAAGTCCCTCTCAGTCCGCTATGCTGAAAGCTCTCCCAAGGAGTGAGCCAACTGCGGCTCCGGAGTCAGGTTTGCAGAAACCGATCCGGTGAGGCGGTATCGCGTCAGCGATGACAGAGAGGGTGTTAAAAAGAGAGGACGATTTTATGTTACAGATCCCGGAACTGCTGGCCCCGGCAGGCGACTTGGAGCGCCTGCGTTATGCCATCAACTATGGAGCAGACGCTGTTTATTGCAGCCTGCCGGAGTTCGGTATGCGGTCGGCTCCTGCCAATTTTACGCCGGAGCAGCTGACCGAGGGTGTGATCTACGCCCATGCCCGCGGCCGCAAGGTCTATCTGACCATGAACACGCTGCCCACCAATGAGGAAGCTGACCGCCTGCCCGAAGCCATCAAGGCTGCTGCTGCCGCCGGTGTGGATGCCTTTATTGTGGCCGATCTGGGTGTGCTGGAAGCCTGTAAGCAGTTCGCCCCGGAGATCGATGTCCACATGTCCACCCAGACCGGCATCACCAACTGGGCCGCTGCGCGTGCCGCTTACAACATGGGTGCAAAGCGTGTGGTGCTTGCTCGTGAGATGAGCCTGCAGGATATCGCCACCCTGCGCGATAAGACCCCGCCGGAGCTGGAGATCGAGGCGTTTGTCCACGGAGCCATGTGCATGAGTATCTCGGGGCGGTGCCTGCTCTCCAATTACATGGCAGGCCGGGATGCTAACCGGGGCCAGTGCGCCCAGCCCTGCCGCTGGAAGTATTACCTCAGCGAGGAGACCCGCCCGGGCCAGCTGTATGAGATCGGCGAAAATGAGAACGGCAGCTATATCCTCAATGCAAACGATCTGTGCACCGCTCCCTTCATCGACCTCATCTGCAAGGCAGGTGTGGACAGCCTGAAGATCGAGGGCCGCGCCAAGACGTTCTACTATGTCGCCAGCGTCACCGCCGCCTACCGCAAGGCTCTGGATCAGTATCTGGCCGACCCACTCAACGATAACTTTGAGCTGAGCGATGACGTTCTGGCCGAGCTGACCCGTACCAGCCACCGGCACTACTCCCCGGGCTTCTACTTTGGCCGCGAGCAGGCCCGTCAGGCAACCGACAGCGCTACTTATATCCGTGAGTGGGAGTTTGTGGGCACTGTGGAAAGCTGGGAGAATGGTGTTGCCTCCTGCCAGCAGCGCGGCAAATGGAGCCTTGGGGACACGCTGGAGGTGCTCTGCCCGGATGGGCGCAGCATCCCGCTGCACCCGGAGTGGATCAAAAACGAGGCAGGGGAGAGCGTAGAATCCACCCCCCACGCCATGGAAAAGTACACCATCCCCACCC
>ERZ1034723.276-NODE-276-length-29964-cov-23.969441_pt1 | contig 29964 bp, 19 predicted proteins | sample MGYA00520637_ERZ1034723 | MGnify/ENA primary metagenome ERZ1034723 (study PRJEB33766, sample SAMN09781719) | gut metagenome | biome: gut microbiome | host: Homo sapiens | place: Madagascar | study: EMG produced TPA metagenomics assembly of the PRJNA485056 data... | reverse complement strand
TGCCAACACCGGCGGGCTAGCCCGCCGGTGTTGCACTTCTATCTTGAGTCTTCATGCGAAAAAACGCGTAATCCCTCTTGTCCGGCAAAAAGCACTTATACCGGATAAGTAACCTTCAAACAATAAGCTGCATCATCTTAAGGAATCTTTTCGGTCTATTTATCTTTTTTCATCAGTCATGTGCCACCGGCACACTCCTTCTTCGAAAAAGATCTATCCTCGAAAATCTTCTCTTAGAAACAGTTTTGAATTGTTTGTTTGAAGGTTAAGAGCAAGCTCTCCCCCCCAGACTGTCTGAAAAGTCTCGACGAGAGCAGAAAAGTCCGTGCCCCACTACAGGGGCGACAACAAATTTTCAATCCTCGGAGGTGGTAATTATACTTTTAAGACAGTCTCCCCCTGCTGCCCACCTCGGCAACCCGGACAAGTTCGATTGCCCTCGGTTCGGGCTCTGGGTTGAGAGTGAAAAACTTCAGGTTCGACCGCTTCTTCCAAGGAAGATAGCGAGCGGTGCCGTCTGACTGAAGAAGCGGGAATAAAATGAAGATTTTTTCACATCAAAGAACATTTCAAACAATTCAAAACAGCTTCTTAATCTGAAGTAACTTATTATTTTCATGTTCCTAAACACCGCTGTCGATGCATCTTATCCGGTGGAAAGCCGTTTGGCCGGACAAACGTAACCGTTGATGTGACTTGTCCGGCGATATGCTTGTTTGCCGGACATTTTACGGTTCAGAAGGAACGGCCTTCCTGATCAGATAGGCAAAAGGTGCCTGCGCTCTGATTCACCGCGCATCATTTTTTCTGAAAAATCGATTCGGCTTATGAGGAAAACTGATTATATTTGTACGGTTTAAGCCGACAGCCACCACAAGAGTTGTGGTTTCAGGCACGGGATCCGCGACCGTCCGACTTGCGGAAATGACATAGAGCTTTGACCCGGAAACGGGCTGACGAAACATATCATATTTTACGAAATTATTAAGCTCAACAAAATGAAGCACTTTTCTTTACCAAAGGACGGTGGATTGATTGAGGAGAACCTGCCTAAGAGCATTCTCCATTCCTACGAGAAGATCACCACCGAGATTTCCGATGACGCGAACATCGGAAGCGACAAGGTGGCAGACATTATTGTCAAAGCCATCAAAGACCACGAAAGGGCGGCTCTTCCGCGTCCTTTCAAACTCGGTTTGACCACAGGAACCACACCTGTGTCCCTCTACAGCAACCTGACAGAGCAGTTCAAGGAAGGCAAGGTCTCCTTCGCCAATGTCGAGGTGTTCTCCATTGATGAATATTACCCATACGGCAGCGACTCCGTCCAGAGCCGCAACCACAGGCTCCACGCCGAATTCCTTGACAATGTGGATGTCAAAAAGGAGAACGTGCATATTCCTGACGGAACAGTCTCAAAGGAAGAGGTATCCGACTATTGCGCCGAGTTTGACAAGATCGCCAGAGGTCTCGACCTGCTTGTGATCGGTGTCGGCGAAGGCGGCCAGATCGGTTTCAACGAGGCCGGCTCGTCAGAGAAGAGCCGCACACGCACCGTTCCGCTCTCATACCAGTCCAGAAAGAGACAGGCCCGTAATTTCAACGGCGACATTTCCGTCACCCCTAAGACCGCCATCACGATGGGCATCGGCACGATGATGAGCGCCCGCAGGATCATCCTTATGGCCTGGGGCGAGGACAAGGCGGCTGTGGTAAAGAAAGTCGTGGAGGGCGACATCGATCCGGCCTGCCCTGCCACCTGGCTTCAGGAACACGACAACATCACATTCTACACTGACGAGATGTCAGCCTCTATGCTGACCAGACTCGTCGCACCTTGGATGGTCGGTCCTTGCCAGTGGACACCGAACCTGATCCGCAAGGCCGTCGTTTGGCTCTGCCAGAAGGTTCATAAGCCAATCCTCAAGCTGAAGCAGCAGGACTATTTCGAGAACTCCCTCGGAGAGCTCATCGAACTCTACGGGCCGTTCGACAAGATCAACATAGACGTTTTCAATGACTTCCAGCACACCATCACCGGATGGCCGGGCGGAAAGCCTGACGCTGACGACACCACAAGGCCTGTCAAGTCAACTCCGTTCCCTAAGAAGGTCCTGATTTTCTCCCCTCACCCGGACGATGACGTGATCTCCATGGGAGGCACATTCATCCGTCTCGTGCATCAGGGACACGACGTGCACGTGGCCTACGAGACCTCCGGTGACCTGGCAGTGCACGATGACGTTGTGCTTCAGCATATGGACGCCGCCTACCAGCTTGGATTCGGAGACAAGTTCGACGAGGTAAAGAAAATCATCGACTCAAAGAAGCCTGGTGAGCCTGAGCCTAAGGAGCTTCTCGCCATCAAGGCGGCCATCCGCCGCAGCGAGGCCAGAGGAGCGGACAGAAGCTTCGGGCTCAACGACAACACCAATGTCCACTTCCTCAACCTGCCGTTCTACGAGTCGGGCGGAGTGACGAAACTGCCTCGCACACAGAAAGACCTTGACATTATCAAGGAGCTGATCGTCAGGATCCACCCTGACCAGATCTACATGGCAGGTGACCTCGCCGACCCTCACGGAACGCACAGGGTCTGCACCGAGGCCGCCCTTGAGGCCATCGAACAGCTCAAGGAGGAAGGCAACGACTGGCTGAACGACACCACGATCTGGCTCTACAGAGGTGCCTGGATGGAGTGGGAGCTCTGGAGAGTTGACATGGCCGTTCCGATCAGCCCTGACGAGCTCATCGAGAAGCGCCACGCCATCTTCCGCCACCTTTCCCAGAAAGACATCGTTCCGTTCCCGGGCGATGACCCGAGGGAGTTTTGGCAGAGGGCCGAGGAGCGCACACAGAACACCGCAAGGTTATATGACGAACTCGGAATGGCTGAGTACCAGGCCATCGAGGTCTTCCTGCGGCTGAAATAACCAATCATCCATGAATATGTCACCTCATCCACGGTGACATATTCAATAAAGCAAGAAAGCAAGAATAAAGAATATTTTTTATAAACTGCATCAATCATGAAAGTAATCATCAGAGACACAAAGAAGGAAGGCTCTATCTGGGCCGCCCACCACATTGCCGCCGCCATCAAGGCAAAGGCTGAGAAGACCGACAAGCCATTCGTACTCGGACTGCCTACCGGCTCCACTCCTCTGGATGTCTATGCCGAGCTCGTCAGAATGTACGAGGCCGGAGAGATCTCCTTCAAGAATGTCATCACATTCAACATGGATGAATATGTAGGGCTTCCTGAGAGCCATCCGGAGAGCTACCACAGCTTCATGCACAAGAATCTGTTCGACAAGGTGGACGTTCCGGCCGGCAACATCCACATCCTCAACGGCAACGCTCCTGATCTCGCCAAAGAGTGCGAGGATTACGAGAAGGCCATCGTGGCTGCCGGAGGAATCGACCTGTTCCTCGGCGGAGTCGGCGAGGACGGACACCTCGCGTTCAACGAGCCGTTCTCTTCCCTCAACTCCAGGACAAGGGTCATGACCCTCACCCAGGACACTCTCGAGGTAAACTCCCGTTTCTTCGACAACGATGTGAACAAGGTTCCTAAACAGGCCATGTCAGTCGGTGTCGCCACAGTGTGTGGTGCCAAGGAGGTTCTCGTCCTCGCTTTCGGCGGCAAGAAGGCCAAGGCTGTCAAGGACGCCATCGAGGGACCTGTAAGCCACTATGTCACCCTCTCTGCCCTTCAGCTGCACGAGAATGGTGTCGTTGTGCTTGACGAGCCGGCCGCCGGTGAGCTCAAGGTCAACTCTTACCGCTATTTCAAGGCCGTTGAGGCTGCCGAGAACAAATAGTGCGTGGAGACTAACGACTTGTAAATCAGAATAATAAACATTATCCTCCCGCCATATCCGACGGGAGGATATTCATTAAAAGCCAATCAATCAGCATGTTATCCTCCACAATCATCGCGGCGCTCCTGGCCATTGGCAGCGCTTTGGGAAGCAATGGGTATGGTAATACGATAGACAGTCGCTTCGACAAGCTCAGCGACCGGACAGACAAGTACACCTTATATCAAGTCATAAGCCAACCGGACGCAGTCCCTGCCGAAGCGACCGATAACCTGGTACCAAGCCAACCGGACGCTGAGCCTGTCGAAGCGTCCTTTTCTTCCAGCGAAAGTCCGGCACAGGAATATTCAGTAAAGGAACGGTGCGAGCGTTACACAATGAAAAATCAAGGACTTGAGCGGGAATATTACCTCTACCGTCCGGAAGGATTGAAGGCCGGGGCTCCTCTCGTGATAGTCCTGCACGGCTACGGCGGCTCGGCCCTCAAGGGAAAGAAAGCGATGATGGATGTCGCCGACAAGAACGGATTCGCTGTCTGCTACCCTCAGGGAATAAAGGATCCGAAAGGTAAACCGGGCTGGAATGTCCGCTACCCTTCACAGGAAGGAATGAAGACCGATGATGTTAAGTTCCTCATCGCCCTTTCCAAAGAACTCCAGAAGAGATTCGATCTCAGTCCAAAGAATACATTCCTCACCGGAATGTCCAACGGCGGCGACATCATCTACCTGATCGCGATGCGTGCTCCGAAGGCCTTCAAGGCCATGGCCTCGATAGCAGGACTGCAGTTCAACTGGATGGAGACGGAATATTCCTACAAGCATCCACTTCCTTTCATGGAGGTTCACGGCACACAGGACCACACTTCCGAATGGCTCGGCGACCCGGAGAACAAAGGCGGCTGGGGAGCGTACATTCCCGTTCCGGCGGCGGTCAGCAGAATCATCGCTGTTAACGGTTGTACCGAGGAATATGTCACCGAGCTTCCTCGCCGCGAGGGTCGTAACCAGGTCACCCTCTATCAGTTCAAGGCCGGCAGGCCGGCGGTGAAAGGCGGCAGACCCACCGAAGTCTGGCTCTACAAAGTCGAAGGCGGCGACCATTCCTGGTCCGACAAGGATATGGACACCTGCTCCGAGATCTGGCGTTTCTTCAGCCAGTGGATTGACTAAAATGGCTTAACTAAAAGCCACATCTCTGAGGCCACATCGCTCTGACGCCAGGCACAAATCCGCAATTCATTGAATGTCAGAAGGTGTAACATCACCTTTTGACATTCAATATTTTACAAAGCAGTGCCCTCCAAATCCGCCTGGCAGCATTTACAAATATATTCATTTACAATCAGTTGACAATTATACCCAAAATTTTGTGAATGTGGGGCAAAAAGGCTAACTTTGTGATAGTCTTAAAAAGAACTTGCAAAGATGTCCAATTACCGCATTTTCGTGGAGAAACACCCGGAGTTCCAGGTGGAGGCAAAGAGCCTCCTGGGGGAACTCAACGAGAACCTGCAGCTGGAGCTGAAAACGCTTCGGCTGCTTAATGTTTATGACTTGTTCGGATTCACGCCCGATCTTCTGGAGAAGAGCCGCTACAGCGTCTTCGGAGAGATTGTGACCGACTCTGTCACAGATTCGATCGATCTGGACGGAGCGAAGTACATCGCTGTCGAGTACCTGCCCGGCCAGTTCGACCAGAGGGCTGCCTCGGCTGTGGACTGCGTGCACCTGATCGATCCCACGGCGCGGATCAGCATAAAGAGTTCCAAACTTCTGATCGTGGACTCCGACGCCTCCGAGGAGACGCTTGAGAAGATCCGCCACTACTACATCAATCCGGTGGAATCCCGCGCGAAAGACCTGAGCAAACTGGCCGACACGGAACACGCGGCGGTCAAGCCGGTTCCCGTGCTGGAGGGATTCAGGAATATGAGCGGGAACGATCTGAAAGCATATTGCAAAAAGATGGGCCTTGCGATGAATGCCGACGACCTCGCCGAGGTGGTCAGCTACTTCACCAAGGAGAACAGGGATCCGAACGAGACCGAACTCAGGATTCTGGACACCTACTGGAGCGACCACTGCCGCCACACGACATTCACGACGGAATTGGAAAGCATCGACGTGGAGGATTCCTTCATCAAGGAGGACATCGACGGGACGATGGCCCTGTACCTGAGGATGCGCTCGGAGACAGGCCGCGAGAAGAAGGGACTGAACCTGATGGATATGGCCACAATCGGGGCGAAATACCTCAGGAAGAACGGTTTGCTGGATGACTTGGAGGTCAGCGAGGAGAACAATGCGTGCAGCATATTCATAGATGTGGATGTGGACGGGCAGACCGAGAGATGGCTGCTGATGTTCAAGAACGAGACCCACAACCACCCTACGGAGATCGAGCCGTTCGGCGGGGCCGCCACCTGCCTGGGCGGAGCCATCAGGGATCCGCTCTCAGGACGCTCCTACGTCTACCAGGCAATGCGTGTCACCGGTGCCGGCGACATCTACAAACCTGTCAGCGAGACACTTCCGGGCAAGCTCCCGCAGAAGGTCATCACCAGGAAGGCCGCCCAGGGATATTCCTCCTACGGCAATCAGATCGGTCTTGCGACAACCCACGTCCGTGAGATCTACCACGAGGGCTACACGGCCAAGAGAATGGAGGTCGGAGCGGTTGTCGGAGCGGTGAAGGCCGGGGACGTGAGAAGGGAAAGCCCTAAGGCCGTGGATGTCGTGCTGATGATCGGCGGACGCACCGGACGCGACGGAATCGGCGGTGCGACAGGTTCCTCAAAGGAACACACGGAGGAGTCCCTTGAGACTTGCGGAAGTGAGGTCCAGAAGGGTAACGCTCCGGAGGAGAGAAAGTTGGAAAGGCTTTTCAGAAGGCCTGAGGTCACGAGACTGATAAAGAAATCGAATGACTTCGGAGCCGGCGGAGTGAGTGTCGCCATCGGTGAGCTTGCCGACGGGCTGGACATCTACCTTGACCGTGTTCCGGTGAAATACAGCGGAATGAACTCCACGGAACTGGCCATCAGCGAGTCCCAGGAGCGTATGGCCGTCGTAGTGGAAGCCAAGGACGAGGAGGAATTCAAGGCGCTTTGCCATTCAGAGAATATCGAGGTGACGCACGTGGCCGAGGTCACCGACACCGCCAGAATGAGGATGTTCTACGGCGACAAGGTCGTTGTGGATCTCACCAGAGCGTTCATCGACAGCGCCGGTGCGAAGCATTATTCAAAGGCCACTATCGGAGCGGTCAAGGACAGGGATCCGTTCTTCCGCGACGTTCCGGGCAAGAACCTGAAAGAGAGAATGTTCGCCAACCTGCAGGATCCGAACGTGACCTGCCAGAAAGGCCTTATAGAGATGTTCGACTCCACCATCGGCCGTTCCACCGTGCTGATGCCGTTCGGAGGCGAGCTACAGACCACCGAGACCCAGGTCTCAGTGCAGAAACTTCCGGTCAAGGGTTATACCGACACAGCCAGCATGATGGCGTTCGGCTTTAACCCTGACATCTGCGACTGGAGCCCTTACCACGGTGCGGCATATTCATTCATCGAGGCTTGCAGCAAGGTCGTGGCGGCGGGAGGCCATTGGGAGACAATGAGATTCTCTTGCCAGGAATATTTTGAAAGGATGACAGCTGATCCGAAGGTATGGGGCAAGCCGACGGCGGCTCTGCTCGGCGCTCTGAAGATGCAGAAGGAGCTTGGGCTGGCTTCCATTGGCGGCAAGGATTCGATGAGTGGATCCTTCGAGACCGAGGACGGGACAATCCACGTACCGCCGACCCTTATCGCGTTCGGTATCACTCCGGTAAAGGCTGACAAGGTGATCTCTCCGGAACTCAAATGGGAGGGAGACCGCCTCTACCTCGTGAAGCATACTCCGCTCGCTGACAGGATGCCTGACACGGAGCAGCTCAAGAGGAACTGGAATCATATTCAGGAAAAGATAGAGGACGGCACGATCGTGGCCGGTTGGGCGGTAGGATTCGGTGGAGTGGCAGAGGCGCTTTGCAAGATGAGCTTCGGCAACGCGTTCGGGTTCGACGTCAACCTTTCGGAGGACGAGCTGTTCAATCTAAGCTATGGTTCCATCGTGGTGGAGACCGACGGCAGCGCGCTTGATTTCGAGAACGCGGTCGAGATCGGCACCGTAACTTCCGGTGAGGACGGCAACGTCCGTGTGAACGGGACCAAACTTTCCATCTTCGAGATGATGGATTTCAACGCGTCGCTCTTCGAGAAGGTTTACCCCGCAGTCAGCAAGCCAGACTTCAAGAGGCTGCTGCCTAAGGGCATGGAGGGTGTGAAGCCGTTCAAGGCAAAGAAGGCGGATCTTGAATATAAGGGGCCGAAGGTCGATAAGGTTATCGCCTACCTTCCGGTGTTCCCGGGCACGAACTGCGACTACGATTCGGCGAAGGCTTTCCGCAAGGCTGGCGCCGAGATCCGCACGTCCGTGTTCCGCAACCTTTCGGACAAGGATGTGTTCGAGTCGATCGCCGAGATGAAGAAGAACATCGAGGATTGTCAGATCCTGATGCTCAGCGGTGGCTTCTCCGCCGGTGACGAGCCGGACGGAAGCGGCAAGTTTATCGCCAACGTACTGAACAACAAGGACATCGCCGAGGCGATCGAGGGACTGCTTTCCCGTGGTGGTTTGATTTTAGGAATATGCAATGGTTTCCAGGCGCTTGTGAAGTCGGGTCTGCTGCCTTACGGTGAGCTCGGGAAGGTGACCAAAGACTCCCCTACTCTGTTCCGCAATGACATCAACAGGCACATCTCGCAGATGGTGACGACCCGTGTGGCTTCCACAAACTCTCCTTGGCTCAAGGGGATGGCGATCGGGGATGAATATGCTATTCCGGTGAGCCACGGTGAGGGCAAGTTTGTGGTCAGCGAGGAACTCGCGCGTGAGTTGTTCGCCAACGGGCAGGTGGCGTTCCAGTACGTTGATCCGCTGACGGACGAGCCTACGATGGAGTCGCCTTACAATCCGAACGGGTCTTACTATGCGATCGAGGGCATCATCAGCCGTAACGGTCAGATTCTGGGGAAGATGGGTCACAGCGAGAGGTACGAGAGGAACCTGTTGAAGAACATAGAGGCCGACCTCGAGCAGCCACTGTTCGAGAACGCCGTCAGGTATTTTATCGGGTAATAAATGAAGAGGAATATCATTCACGATGGGGTGTCCATCAAGATCTTCGAGACGGATGACCCGCAGAAGGTGATCATACATTTCACGGATGAGATCACGGCGTTCAACAAGATCAAGAAGGCGGTGATCAAGGGCAAGGGGATCTACTGCAACGGAATCTCCTGCGAGATCTCCAGACTGCTGCAGAAGGGAGGAGTGCCCACGCACTTCATCGAGCAGATCTCTGACACTGAGCAGCTTTGCTGGAAATCACAGGTGATCCCGATGGAGGTGATCGTCAGGAATGTGATCGCCGGCTCGATGGCACAGAGACTGGGACTGGAGGAAGGTATCATCCCGAAGGAGCCGGTCTATGACCTCTGCTACAAGTCGGACATCCTCTGCGACCCGATCATCAACGACTACCACGCCGTCGCCCTCGGCCTCGTGAGCAAGGAAGAACTTGAACGGATATATTCATTGACAAAGCAGGTCAACAGCATCCTGACCCCGGTCTTCAAGGAGATCGGTATCACGCTGGTGGACTTCAAGATAGAGTTTGGCCACCTGTCGGACGGACGGCTCGTGATGAGCGATGACATCACTCCGGACAGCGCCCGCTTCTGGGACATCGCCACCGGCGAGAGACTCGACAAGGACCGTTTCCGCAGGGACAACGGCCACGTCGGCGAAGCCTACAGGACGGTCTACGAGCGTCTGACCGGCAAAAAGATTGACTGACAACTATTTATTATTTCTGAATATGAGACCTTTATTTCTGACAAATACTCTTACTCGAACGAAAGAGCTTTTCAAGCCGATCCAACCGGGACACGTGGGAATGTACGTCTGCGGGCCGACGGTCTATGGAGAGGCTCACCTCGGACACGCCCGTCCGGGAGTAACCTACGATGTGCTTTTCAAACTGCTCAGGCATCTTGGCTACAAGGTCCGCTACGTGCGGAACATCACCGACGTGGGACACCTTGAGCACGACGCCGACGAGGGAGAGGACAAGATCTCCAAGAAGGCAAGGCTGGAACAGCTTGAGCCTATGGAGATTGTGCAGACCTACACGTTCCGCTACCACGAGGCGATGCGCCTGCTGAACGTGGCGCCGCCATCCATCGAGCCGAGAGCCTCGGGGCACATCATCGAGCAGATCGAGACCGTCAAGAAGATTCTGGACGCAGGCTACGCCTACATCTCCAACGGATCCGTGTACTTTGACGTGGAGAAATACAACAAGGATCACCACTACGGAATCCTTTCCGGGCGCACTCTGGACGACACCCGTGAAGGAACACGCACACTTGACGGACAGAGCGACAAGAAGGCTCCGTACGATTTCGCCCTTTGGAAGAAGGCTGAGCCCGAGCACATCATGCACTGGCCAAGTCCGTGGAGCGAAGGCTTCCCGGGATGGCATCTGGAGTGCTCCGTGATGGGCGAGAAATATCTCGGCAACGAGTTCGACATCCACGGCGGCGGAATGGATCTGATGTTCCCTCACCACGAGTGCGAGATCGCCCAGAATGTGGCCAGCCGCCACACACAAGGCGTGCACTACTGGGTTCACAACAACATGATCACGATCAACGGCCAGAAGATGGGCAAATCCCTGGGCAACTTCATCACCCTGCCGCAGCTGTTCAGCGGACAGCACGAGAAACTCACGCAGGCATATTCCCCGATGACCGTCCGCTTCTTCATCCTCCAGGCGCACTACCGCAGCACGCTGGATTTCAGCAACGAGGCACTGCAGGCTGCCGAGAAGGGTCTGAAGAGGGTGATGCAGGCGGCGAAGGATCTGCGTGCGTTGGCTTCGGCGGCAGGAATCACTGACACGGCCAAGGGCACGGAAGGCGATCCTGTGGACGCGATGCAGTACGGCGAGTTCATCACAGCCATTGCTCCTGACACCTGCCCGGCGACTTCCGAGGAGGTCAAGGGAATATTCAATGCTGTCTATGAGGCGCTTTGCGATGACCTTAACACGCCGATCGCACTGTCGCACATCTTCGACGCGGTACGCCTTGTCAACTCCGCCAAGGCTGGAGAACTAAAACTGAGCAAGGGTGATTTGGAGACTCTGACGCAGCTTTTTGATGACATCGTGTTCGGTGTCCTCGGCCTGAAGGACGAGTCCGCCGCCGAATCCGGCAAAGGTCAGGAGATTGTCTCCGGACTGATGGACATGGTGCTTGAGGAACGCGCCAAGGCCAAGGCGGCGAAGGACTGGGCGGCCAGCGACGCCATCCGTGACCACCTCAAGGCCCTCGGCATCACCGTAAAGGACACCAAGGACGGAGCCGAGTGGAGTATTCAATAAAAACAGACAATATGAAACATAGGTATATTTCCGTCTCGGTGATGTGCTCCAACCTTATGAACCTGGGGCAGGATATCAAGACGTTGGAAGAGAACGGCGCGGACATGCTGCACATCGATGTGATGGACGCTCATTTTGTTCCGAATCTCACATTCGGGCCGGACTTCATCAAGGCTATGCAGGCAGTCACGACAATGCCGGTGGACGTTCACCTTATGGTCGATGATCCGGAGCTCATAATGAGCAAGTTCCCGGTCCGCAAAGGCGACATAGTGTCCCCACACATCGAGGTCAAGAAAGATTACCGCGCGCTGGCAGCCAAGGTTCATGAGGCAGGAGGGCTTTTCGGCCTTGCGGTCAACCCGGAGACCGATGTGGAAGCCATCAAGGAGTATCTTGACGTGCTTGACACGGTCACCCTGATGCTTGTGCACCCAGGAGCCGCAGGTGCTAAGATGGTGGACGGGATCATGGACAAAGTCGCCGGAATGCGCAGATTCCTCGACACCAACGGCCGCGAGGACATCCTCATCAGCGTTGACGGAAGCGTCAGCAATGAAAGGGCCAATCTCATGGCCGGAATGGGAGCCGACATATTCGTAGGCGGCACCGCGGGAATCTATAGAAAAGGGATGGCTCTTTCCGAGACCATCCCTGAAATGCGGGTCGCCATAGATTTCTAGAAGTGGGATATTCGCTGACCTTACTCCACGTTTCGGAATCCGGAATAGTCCGTCTGAAGCGTGGAGCATTTATATTCATTGACCACTCCGCCGCCCGGGATGGTCTGCGTGGCGCGCACCTCCCAGTTCTGAACCTTGGTCGGATCGCCACCCGGAGCCTCTATGTACCAATAGTACTGCGGCGTGCTGCGTGACCATGTCGCCGTCTTGCGTCCCAAGTCATTGTAGAAGAACGAGATGGCGCAGACATCCCCGATTTCGGAAGGGACCTGTTTGAAGTCTCCGACCTTTTTCCCGTCCTGGAAGAGTTCGACTTTCCAGTTGTCCTCGTCGCTGTTCCAGATGGATGCCACGAAGCAGCCCTTGAGTCCGGAGAAACCCGGCGCCTGGGTGCCTTTCGGGCCGATGCCGCCTTCCGTCCATGAATATTCATACTCACCGGAAGGATGACCTTCCGCTCCGCCGTAGATCTGGTTGCCGTCATAGACACGCATCTGGAGATCAGGCGACTCGCCTGTACCTTTCGCCAGCCAGTTTTTCATCGTCTTCCCGGAGACTTCGTAAACGCTGTAGCCGTTCGGAGAGCCGGCAAGGTTGAGGTTGCAGCTCCACCAAGCGCCGCAGGCCGCTCCATGAATATGCTCGTAAACGGGAGTGCCTCCCTTCGTGACATAGTCATGATGGATGAAATTCTGCGCGTAATGCGTGTGACCGATCATCACGTGCGCCTCGTGGAAGTCCGTAAGGCAGTCCATTGCTGCGGCCATGTTCTTGATCTTGTCCGGGTTGTCCTTGTCGGCGTTGTGACGGAACTGGATGTGGGCGCAGAAGACAATCATCTTTTCCTCCTTGTCCTTCACAAGGGCAAGGTCTGACTTGAGCCATTCCAGCTGCCGGTCGGAAATGTTGTCGGCATATTTCCAGGTCTTGCCGTTGGTCGTCGTAACAGCCACGTCGTCCATAACCACAAAGTGAACGTCTCCTCTGTTGAACGAGTAGTCCGTGGGGCCGAAGAGGTCGACGTAGGTCTGTGTGGCCGTGTAGTCATCAACGCAGGCCGCGTCATGGTCGTGGTTGCCGACACAGTTGTAGATCGGGAGATAATCCCCAGACTCCAGCGCGAACCCCGAGAGGGCCTTGTGCATCGGCCCCCACTGCACCGTGTTGTCAAACGTCAGGTCGCCGAGGGTGACAGCGTAGGCATTCAAGTACTTTCCCTTGGCCTGTGACTCGGACATGAATCTATTGAGATCCGGAAGCGTCTCAGTCTCGAACCTGTGGACATCAGAGTCCGTCTTGCACTGAGGATCCCCGATCATCACCAGAGTGAAATCCTTCTCGGGAGCGTCAAGCGGCTCCAGCACGAAATCGTTCCTGTTCTGCCGGCTCCTGTCAATCGGGGTCGTGGAATAGAACAGAGGAAGTTTCGTGACTGGATCCAGCGCTGTCTTGTACTCCGCCGGAAGCGTGTAGTACACATTCCTGCATTTCTCGTCCGCCACAAACTGGTAAACCCCGTTCCTGTCCGTCACCGTGAAAGTGTACCCGTCCGTCACCGGCACCCCCGCGATGCCCTTTCCTGTCCGGGAGTCCTTGACCAAACCAAAGAGATTGTTTTTCTTGTCTATGCGAGTGCCGTTCAGTTTCATAGCATCGGCCACATACGCAGACATGAACGTCATCGCCACAATCAAGAATGCAATATTTCTGTATATTCTCATCATCTGTATTCTCGAAGCAAATAGTACTCAAAAAAGAACGGGGAAATCTCCCCGTTCCAAAACACCTATGTATGGATTCTAAAATCCGCTATAGTCCGTCTGCAAATCCGTGCAGGAATAGACATTGACTTCTCCGCTGGTCGGGATTGTCTGCGTGGCGCGCACTTCCCAATTCTTCACCTTGGTCGGATCACCGCCAGGAGCCTCAATGTACCAATAATGCTGAGCAGTCGTTGTGGTCCATGTCGTCGTGTTCTTACCCAAATTGTTGAAATAATATGAGACAACACATATATCAGGAACCTTGGACGGAACTCTCTTCATGTCACCGACTTTCTGACCGTTCTGGAAAAATTCCACTTTCCAGTTCTTGTCATCGTCATTCCATATAGCGGCGACAAAAGATCCTTTCAGATTTGAATTACCCTTGGCGGTAATATTGGCGGTTCCTCCTTTACCACCATCGTACCATGTGTACCGATATTTTCCTGAAGGTGTGCCATCCGTACCACCATAAATCTGGCTGCCGTTATAAACCCGCATTTGATACCCGACTTCATTCTTCGTGCCTTTGGTAACCCAGTTCTTGATGCTGTTCCCTTCGATCTCATAAAGGCTATAGCAATTAGGCGCGCCATTCACATTCATATTGCATGACCACCATGCACCGCAAGCGGCACCATGGACATGCTCGTAAACGGGTGTGCCACCCTTGGTTACATAAGAGGAGTGAATCCAGTTCTGAGGATAATGGGTGTGACCGACCATGATATGAGCCTCGTGGAATTCCGTAAGAAGTTTAAGGATCTCTGCATAATTCTTATCCTTGTTCACAGAGGCACCGCCACTGTTTGCGCCTCCTCTGAAAGGAATATGGGCGCAGAACAGGATCATCTTGTTCTGTTTGTCTTTCACCAGATCCAAATCCGCCTTCAGCCATTTCAGCTGAGAACTCGTGACTCCAGCATCATAATCCCAGGTCTTGCCGCTTGTAGTAGTGACAAGGACATTGTCCATCACAACAATATGAACATCGCCTCTGTTAAAAGAATAATCCACCGGGCCGAAAAGATCGACATAGTTTTGCGTTGACTCATACTGCGTGTTTGTCGATGCGTCATGGTCATGATTGCCGACCATATTATAGAACGGAATGTAATCAGTGCCGTTGGCCGAGAACTTTGACATGACATTACGCATTGGCTTCCACTGAACGGTGTTGTCAAATGTGATGTCACCCATTGACATGATGTACACATTCTTATACTTACCATTCGCCTGTGAGGTCGAAATGAAATTCCTCATGTCCGGCAATGTCTCCGTACGGAATCTCTCTCTGTCGGAATCAGTTTTACACTGTGGATCCCCAATGGCCAGATAAGTGAAATTCTTCTCAGGAGAATCAAGCGGTTCCAAAACAAAGTCGTTCCGGTTCTGACGGTTGTAGGAAATAGTCGATGTGGAGTAAAACAAAGGCAGTTTGGTCTCTTTGTCCAACGCCACCTTATACTCTGACGGCAATGTATAGTACACATTGCGGCAATACCGGTTCGCCTTGAATTGGTAAACGCCATTGGCATCTGTCGTGGTAAAGGAATACCCGTCTGTGACTGGTACACCAGCGATGCCCTTTCCGGTCTTGGAATCTGTGATCAGTCCGACAAGAGTGTTTGTGGACTCAATCGAGGTGCCATTGATCACCGTCTCCGTTCCGGGAGTCGGCTTCGGATCCGGTTTGTCCGGAGTCGGATCATCGGCCCCATTCTTACCGCAAGCAACAACCCCCAGCATGAGGGTTGTTGCAGAGATTAGACCGAATAAACTCTTTTTAAATCGTAATTTATTCATGTATAATAGTTTAAGATTTTAATCCTCCCAACCATAATTCTGGCCAAGATTAGGATTCTTTGTCAAGGCTGTCGATGGAATAGGACGGACATAATCCCTGTCATTCCACTCAAGCTTGTAATTGTAAATAAGATATCCATGATCGCCCTCAGAGAGAGTCAAGTTCTGGTCTGCGGTTGAGGTACCTGTTTTATAAGCAAACTGAGAAACTTTAGATGCATTGAACTTATACGTTTCACCATTGAACTGGATGCCGTTCTTATACTCATCGGCGGTCACGTAGATACCCATCCAACCACTATTGTCTGTACCACGATCCACAATCAGATTCTGGCAAGCCCAACGGCTGAGATCCGAAGTGCGGAGGTTCTCACAGATCAACTCTGTAACCCTCTCTCTTCTTATCTCCAGCATGGTGTTTGAGAGAGCTGGATCACCATAGTATGACTTCAGCCAGGCATCCTCGACATAACCGGCGGATGCAGGATAAATATTCTTGACACCTGCGCGCTTGCGAAGCTCTCCGACGGTCTCATTCCAGATGGTCTCATCAATCTGACCGAGCTCAGCCTTGGCCTCGGCGTAGTTCAAAAGAACCTCCGCGTAACGCAGGATAGGAATATCATTATCATTCCTTCCTTTAGAATAATTCTCCTCCTTTTCCTGACTCCATTTCCTGAACTGATACCCGCTGAATGTATATGTAAAGTTCAGTTTCTTTGGGACGGATTCCCCTGCTAACGTCGTGTACAAGTGTCCCGGGCCGTGAACAGTGTTGAAAAGACGCCAATCCTTATTGTCAAACTCCTTCGTCACAGACACATCCGGCTTTGCCGGTGTTCCGTCAAGGTTAAGGAACATACGCACAAGGTTCTTGGTAGGGGCGGCCTTCTGATCGTACGTACTTGAGTTCACAACCCAAGTAAGCTCGTTATACACGTTAAGGTCACCACCTTCATATTCCACGGTCCAGATGGCCTCTTTGGACTTGCCGAAATCAGTGCTCCTCCAAATGTTGTCATACAAGGAAGCGACCTCCTTACCATCGGCAACCGAGACAGGTGATCCGGTAACAAGAGAGAACTCCTTGGAATCAATCACAGACTTGGCGGCTGTGGCGGCGGCGTTGAAGAAATCATCAGAAGACTCATACTGTCCTGACCATGCGTTGTTTGTAGCCGGGTTCACCGTATGGTACTTACGGAAAGAGCCCTCATACAGGCAGACTCTTGACATGAATGCCAATGCGACATATTTGTTGATCACGCCACTGTAAGTCTTCAGATCGGCGGACATGTTCTCGCTTGCGAATTTCAAATCCTCCAGAACATTGTGCATTACAAGCTCACGGTCATCCCTGCCGGCGGTAAGGATAGGATCATCAACATTCACGACATGATCAATCCACGGAACATTGCTGAAAGTCTTCACTTTCGAGAAGTAGAAATAGGCTCTCCAGAACCGGGCGACACCAAGATAATGATTGGCGACCTCATCCTTAAAGAGACTTCTGTTCTTTTCAATGCCTTCGATCATCTTGTTGACCCTGCGGATGCCTTTCCAGTCCCCTACAGCCCAACCGGTCTGCTTTACAGAGTTCCAAATGCCGGGACGATAAAAATCCGTCGAGGTCTGGGTGCAGATGAGATCCGTATAATTATCACCCTTGCCGACAGTCTCTCCGCTTGGGCGATATGCCTCAATCAGTCCGTTGGAATATATCTCCAAATCACTTTCTGTCCTGAAGAAATTCTCGGCTGATATTTTATTGACCGGATCAGCTGTGAGAAAATCCTGACATGAAGACAACGCGAGAACAGACGCGGCTCCCAAAAGTAATTTAACTGCTATACTTGATTTCATATTAAAATTCATTAGAGTTTATCTTCCTTCAAATTAGAAAGTAATGTTCAGACCGAAGGTGTATGTCTTGAGCATAGGATAGGTATATCCCTGTCCCACACCGCTAAGACCTCCAACATTGTCACCGAAGTCAGAATCACCGAAACCAAGGGTCTCAGGGTCAAACATCTTGGTATGCTTGTAAATCGGAGAGAAAGTCAGCAGATTCTCACCAGAGAAGTAAACCTTAAGCTTCTCGACGCGGATCTTCTTGGTAAGCTTGCTTGGGAAAGTATAGTCCACAGTGAGGTTCTTAAGTCTTACATAAGCGGCATTCTGCATGTAGTAGTCATTCTCGAACGTAAGAGGACCGTCATTTCTGTTCGCGGCGTATGCCACCTGACGTGTGAAGTAAGGCTTGCTTGCGGCGTTGGTGACCACCCAGTTGGAAGTAGAGTAATCAACTTCCACAGCGTCCTGAGTATGAATCTTCGGCAGATAGCCATAAGGACGGTTGTACATTCCCCAGAAGAATCCGGACTCGCAGCTTGGATACCAGTCACGCTTGCCTACGCCTTGCAGGAATACACTGACGCCGATTCCGTTCCAGTTGGCGCCAAGATTGATTCCGAAATAATAGCGAGGGCTCTGATTGCCGATGCGCTCAAGGTCGCCATGGTCATCAAGAGTACCTTTGCCGTAGTCAATCTTTCCGTCACCGTTGATGTCTATGAATTTAAGGTCTCCGGCATACGCTCTGAAGTTGGATCCGTTCTTGTGGAATTTATCGGTCGCCCAGTTGTTGGCCTCCTCATTGCTGAGGAAGTACCCGTCGGTCCTGAATCCCCAGATCTCACCAAGTTCCTTACCCTCATAGTAGTTGAGGATGTCACCGTTGATGTTATAGTACTTCTTCACCCAAGTGCGTGAATCCCAGACACTGGCCTTGATGTTATAATTGAAATCCTTACCGGCGAGTTTGAACGAGTCTCTCCAGCCGATCGTGGCTTCCCAACCCTTTGTCTGGATAGCGCCGTAGTTCCCCTTAGGGGTGGAATCACCAAGCACCTCAGGAAGATCCGGACCCTGAATGAACATATCCTTGACATCACGCACATAGTAGTCAGCCGAGATCGAGAGACGGCTCTTCAGGAAATCAGCGTCAAGTCCCACGTCATAAGTGGTGACAGTCTCCCAGGTAAGGTTGTCAGGAATGATCGCGGCGGCCGTTGTGTAAGGAACTTTCTCCCCGTTGATGAGTTTTGTGGATTTTGACACACCCATAAGCTCCAGGAATGAGTAAGGGTCGATGGTCGCGTTACCGAGGGAACCCACATTGGCGCGGAGTTTAAAGTTGTTCATCCAAGACTTGGCCCATTTCATCCAAGGCTCCTCGGACAGTCTCCAACCTACGGACGCTGAAGGGAAGAAACCCCATTGTGAATATGAAGGGAACAATGAGGAACCATCGTAACGTGCGGCCACCTCGACAATATACCTGTTGAGAAGAGTGTAGTTCACACGCCCGAAGAAACCGACCATGCTCTTGTCGTGACCACGATCCTCCACACCATACTCGTCAGACGCCATAAGCTCAAATGAAGGGATGGAAGGATACAGAAGGTCTTTTCTGGTAAGATAAAAACGGCGATAGTTCGTCTTCTCAAGATTCCATCCAGCCACGATATTCAAATCATGGTTGTCACCAAGTTTCGGAGTGTATGTCCCGACGATGTTTGAGGAGATGTAATCAGTGTTGAAACGCCAGTCTGACTTATAAGAGGAGTTATTGTAAGTCTCCAAAGCACCTGGGGCACTATAACCACTCTGGATGCAAGAGACTCTTGCCTGAGTGGAACGGATGGCTTTGTAAGTAAAGTCGCCTGTGAATTTCAGGACGTTCTTGATCGGCTCGAAATCAAGAGTGGTGGATGTGATAATATCCAGTTTGTTATTTTCCTGATAAGTATTACCGTCTTCAAACGCACCGTACATACAAGAAGCGCCATAGAACGTAAGCGTACCGTCTTCATTAAATGCCGGATAGATTGGCTGTCCTCTATGCTCGAACTGGCGGAGAAGCGGCTGTGAACCACCTGACACCATCGGCTGGTGATATTTACGCTTGAACACCGAGGTGTTATTGGTCAATTTCAACCAATCAGTAATCTTTATGGAACCCTTGGCGCGAAGATTGAACTGGTTGAAGTCCTCATTGCCAAGCTTATAGATACCGTCCTGTCCATAATAACGCCCACTGATGGCATAGCTAACCTTCTCTGACGCGCCATTGATGCTGAGATTATGGTTCTGTGTCATGTTCATGTCCTTGTAGAACATGTCAAGCCAGTTGGTGCTTCCATAGTAAGCATAGTTGCCGCCGAAACCGACATCCTTTCCGTCACCATAAATCTTACCGTAATTCTCATAGGTAGGATCAGTTTTACGACGACGGAACTCCTCATGATAAGCCTCAGAATAGGTATTGGACCTGTTATTGACATTACCAGGCAAAGAACCGGCGGAAGTCGGAGTGCGTTTGTCGTTCCTGAAGAACTCAACAAAGGTATCAAGCCACTGAAGGCCATCTGTGACAAGCTCGTCCTCCCACATGATGTTTCTTCTGTTCAATGAGACAGAGCCGTTGTAGTTCACGGAAATCTTGTCGGTCTTCGGAGCCTTGGTTGTCACGAGGATGACACCGAAAGCACCTCTGGCACCGTATACAGCAGCAGAGGCAGCATCCTTAAGGACAGCGACAGTTTCGATGTCCTCTGGATTCACTGTAGTGAGGTCTCCCTCGACTCCGTCGATGAGGACAAGGGCGCTGCTGCCCTGGCCGATCGAGTGCTTCTGGTTGCCTGCGCTACCACCGACCTTTTTTCTGGACTGATATGAAGTGCCGTTGCCACGGATGGTGATAGACCCTTGATGGGTAGGCTTACCGTCAGCCTGAACGATGTTCAACCCCGGGATCTGTCCCTGAAGAGACCTTGTCACATTGGAGTTGGTCCTGCCTTCAAGTTCCTCACCCGACAGGTTCTCGACGGCTCCCACCAACTGAGTCTTCTTGAGAGTACCATAACCGACCACAACAGTCGCGTCAAGCATCTGGGTGTCTTCCTGAAGAAGGATGTCCAATTTTGTTCTCTTGCTGACATTAACCTCTACAGTCTTATAACCGAAAAGCTGGCATACAAGGACAGCGTTGGCGTCAGCCTTGAGGGTGTACGCTCCGTTCGCATCAGTCGATGTACCCACAGATGTGCCCTTAACCATTACAACCGCCCCCGGAACAGGCTCATTGGTAGCGGCCTCTTTGACAAAACCTGATACAGTGAGTTTCTGAGCAAACACTTCAGATGGCACCAGAAACAAAAGAATCGCCATAACGGTCGTCATCAAACCTTTCGTAAGCAATAACAATTGTCTACTCTTCCCCTTTTCGGGAGAAGAACTGGTTATTATGTGATTCATTTCAATCGTAATAAATTTTCAATAAAAATAATTACCAGAACCTATAGCAAGGTTCAAGATTCTGCGGCAAACTGAAATCCTTGGTTATTATTTCTAATGGTTTACAAGGTTATTATGGTTCTTTATCCTCGCATCAATGTTTTTTTAAGTAATGAATATTTAGTACTATTAAACTTCAATGATTTTGTTAAAGCGCCCCCTTAGCAAAAAAACTATTTGTATTTCACAAACGTGGCCTTTTCGTCCAAAAATTTCTTCACCTCGATGGCCCTGTCGCAGCACAGATACTCCGCACCGAGATACACGCCCAGCATGATGTCCTCAGGAGTCCTTGAAGGCCAAAGGGAAACGGCCAGACCGGCTTCCTTTGCCTTTTTCACCATGGAGCGCGTAGTACCATTCATGTTGCACCCGATCCGCTTGATTCCCATAGCCTCCGCCATCTGGATGGTCTCATCACAAACCGGCTTGCTGAAAATCATGAGCATATCAGCGTCCGGATGAAGTTTTCTCATCATATTCAAGGCATCTCTGCTGCTGGACGTGAACAGATAAGTGGAATGCTCCGGCTTCTTGGACATGACCGCCTTGTAGAGTTTGTCGCAATACTCGCGAAGGCGATCCTCCGGATAACTCGATGTCGGGCTGACCTTCATTTCAAACTCAACGTAGAGGCCATCCTTGTCCGAAAGAAAGCCCACAAGCTCATCAAGGAAAAGAATCTTGTTGCCCTGGAATGTTGTCAACTTGCGGATCTCATCAGATGTCATCGACTCGACCGCGCCGGTGCACGGAGTCAATCTGGCGAACGTCTCATCGTGGTTCACAACAAGCTGTCCGTCCTTGCTCATTCTGATGTCGGTCTCAAAGCCCCTTATTCCTTGTTCATAGCAAGCCTTGAATGCCGGGAGCGTGTTCTCATCATACTCGAAACGGCTGGCGCGATGAGCGAAAAACTGTACGGCCTGAGACTGTGCGGACAAGTCCACCGCCCACACAGACAGCACAAAAACAAATAAAAACCTTAATACCTTCCTCATAACTTGACATATATAAGTTCGCATATACCATGATACCCTACCGGGTAACCTTCCACAGCGAATTTCAGACTTACGACTAAAAACGATTGAAAGGATTCACAAAAGTACAAAAAAAATCAGTCTCCGCCTTGCATTTTTCATTTAACTTGAATATCTTTGTCTCGGCAAACTGAAATAAAGTTCACTTTCGAGTGACATCTTACATCTTTCTGATGGTTGTTAAGGGTGCTTAAGAAGCATAGCCTTAATTTTAGTATTTACAGTTTCCAACTAACAATCACTAAAGAAAATATGAAATCCATTAAAGCCCTCGCGGCCGTAGCCTTGGCATCTTCTCTTTTTATAGGATGTGAAGAAGAAGAGCACTTTGGCATAGACTCATCCAAACCGGCACCGAAGGAATTCACTTATGATGAAGACAATTCATCGGAAACATCCATTTCAGTCTACTGGGACGACGCCAGCATGATTGAGGCTGGAGCGACCAGCGCGACCGTCCAGCTTACCACAGAACTCAACAACGGCGACAATTACGACAACAGCGTCACCCACACCATCGTTTACAGCGACGAAAAGGTAAAGGTCAAAAACGCCACGACTTTCACAGGTCTGAAAAAATTCAGCCGATACTATGTAAGGATAAGAGCGAACTATGCCAGATCCATATTCTCTGACTGGGTTTACCTTACTTATAATGAGGAACCGAGTCCTTTTGAGATTGGTGTCGGATTCATAGACAAGAACAGCCCCGTTGTGGAAAACATTTCTTACAATGAGTCCTCCGCATCCGCAACAGCACTCGCTTTCAACTATGATGACAGCAAGGCTTGTTCACAGAACGCAACTATAATCAGGTTTCAACTCATCAACACAACCACGGATGCTGTAACCAAAGAGAAAGAGCAGACTCCGGGAGATGGTTCAATTGTTATCGATGGGCTGAAAACAGGGGATCAGTACAATGTGCGGGCAAGAGCCGAATACGACGCCACCTCAGGCACTGTATGCTCCGAATGGGTTTATGCCGAAACGACAGACACGAAAGTATTTGAAGTCGGTGTCGGCCCTGTCATTCCTAAAGATGTTGCTCCTACAGCCAAATTACATCACGCCACATCTTCAACACTTATCTTCCAATGGTCCGAAAGCGAATTTGCATCTATAGCAAAAGATGCCAGAAGGCCTTATAATGTTCAGCTTTATTCCGATCAAGCTTGCTCTAAACTCGTAGTGTCATGGGAGATTCCTGAAAGTTCGAAAATCTATGGGGCTTTCCAACCTGCATTCATGTTCTCAGGCCTTATGAGTGATACCAAATATTGGTTTAAGGTTACGGACATGCAGACAAACCTCACAAGCGATCCTGTTGAAGGCAAGACCTCCGCTTTCAATGTTGTACAGATTTCTAATACTCCAGCATCCGTAGGCGATGTTATTCTATCGGAAGATTTTTCCGAATTTGTTTGGGGTGGTGATTATATCTACAAAGGTCCAGGTTATTCTTCCAATGGCAGATCCAGTGCGACATCCCTTGTTCCGGCATCAGGCGAGAATCCGCAAGGATCAGACTTGTACCTTGTAGGCGCAACTACTGAAATGGGTCTGTTCAACACCCTGAAAGGTGCGGTTCCTAGCACGCGACTTGCTACTTGGGGAGTGATTAACGAAGGTTCAGCCAACAGTTATATGTGTGTGCGTCCTGGACACTTGAAACTAGGTGCATCAAAATATATATGTCAAATCGCGACACCTGAACTCTCTTCCTTGACCGGCACTGCCACTGTTGAGGTATCATTTAAAGCATGCCCATACTACGAAAAAGACCAGACGGCAGATCCTCTTGACATTCAAGTCATCAATGTTGGAAGTTCTACTATTGGCGCTCAAAATGTTTTAACGGTGAACAGTTCCACATCAGAGGAACTTACACTTGAAAACAAGAAAGAATGGACATCATATAGTGTCAGGGTTAACAACGTCACGTCCAAATCAAGAATTGCGGTAGGTCCTGTAAGGAAGACAGGATCAGCAGGAAGTGCTCAACAGAGAATGTACCTTGACGAACTTGTCATCAAAGTCATCTCTTATGGTTCTGTGATGATTCAACTTGACGCTCCGGTAGTGACAGCGGAAGCTCTTGACAAGTCCATCACCGCAAAGTGGGAGCCTGTTAAAGACGCTGCATCCTATGTGGTCGAATATAAGGAAACATCAGCGACGGAATGGACGAGTCATGAGACTGGAGAGACCTCTTACAAGATTGCAGACTTAACGCCAGAAACCTCATATGACATCAGGGTGAAGGCGATAGCCGGCGAATCATCATCCGAGTACTCCAAAGTGGTCACTGTAACCACAACAGCGCCAGTTGCCGAGATTAAGACTAAACTGGTCTTTGCCAATGAGTCCCAGATAGGATTCCAGTGGTCCGCGAACAATTTCGAGAACAAACTGGCGGACATTGACGACTCCTACACAATAGAAGTGTTCAAAGATGAGGCCATGACAAATGCTGTCACGAAGTTCAACATAACAGGTGGCAAGATAGCCAAGAGTTGGGACGCAACCAAGCAAGAAACCATGTATAACTATAAAACTTCAGCTTGGCCTGTTCCATACCAAACATCTTTCACATTATCAGGATTGGATCCAGATAACAACTACGTTATCAGGATCACGGATTCCTCCAAGAATATAAATGGTGTCCTGAAAGCCACAACCAGCAAATCCAAGATAAAGGAGATTCCTGCCACAACTGCGTCTGCCGGTGATATTATCCTTTATGAAGACTTCAGCCAGTTCTACTACGGCTATGAAACCGTATATGGAACTGCAGGATACAGTTCTTGCACACGCTCTTCTTCAACGACAATGTATAAATTGGAGGGAGAGAACCCATTTGCAGAAGCGACGAACGCACAACTATTCGGCTGCAAGCCAGGAACCCACATGGGACTTTTCAATACTCTAAAGAATTACATCCCGTCAACAAGAATGGAGTCTTGGGCACAAAATGTTGAGAAGAATAAGTCCGGAGTGGTATGCGTACAGCCGGGAAGTCTCAAAATCGGAGCTTCCAGTCATACCGGAACTATCGTCACCCCACCACTCTCATGCCTGAGTGGGAATGCGAAACTTGAAGTTTCTTTCGACATTTCGCCTTATATGGAAGCAGAACCAGACCCATTCACTGCCAAAGTTGAAGTACTTACAGGAGGCGAGGTAGATGCATCTCACTTTATAAAGAATGCGACCGTTTCACAAGAGAAAAAAATCAACATTCATGAGACCCGTGAATGGAAGAGGGTGACCATTACTCTTGATAATGTCGAGCCTGGCTCCAGAATCGGAATCGGAGGTTCAAGGGATGATGGAACCAACCCAGGAAAGGCGCAGCATCGATTGTATCTTGATAATATTCAGATAAAAGTACTTTCTTACTAAAGGTATCTTGGTAATCCGAGAGGCTGTGTCAATTTGGCATAGCCTCTTTTTTGTGTATCTGGCATGGCGTAAGCATTCGATAAAGTACGACTGTCAGTTTGTTTAAGTGGTATATAACTTTGCACCACTAATACTAACTGACATGCTTACGCGCGAACAAATCGAAGAGATCCAGGGCGAGGCCCGGGAGAAAGGGACAGCAATCAAGGCCCTGTTGAAAGAGAAAGGCATTCCAGAGCACCAGTACTTCTGGTGGAAGCGGAAGTACGCCATGGCAGAGGTTCCGGATGGGTTCCTGCCCATAGCTGGCGCCGTCTTGTGGACACCATTCAGGGAATAATCAATGATCCAAGACGCCGGCTGCAACGTCGCCTGCGACTATGTTCAAGCGGACGAGAGCACATTGCCGGTAATAGACAATGAAAAGCGCCGCGCGGTGAAGGGATATGTATGGAGTGTGGTGAACGTGATGACGGGAGACAGGTTCTTCTTCTATGAACATGGCTCCAGGAGCGCCCGCGTGGCCATGGGTCTGCTGAAAGACTTCACCGGAGCCATCCAGAGCGACGGTCACATCGTGTACGAACACTTCGAGGGGATGGAAGGGAAGAAGCTCCTTGGCTGCTGGGCCCACGCAAGGCGCAAGAACTATCTGTTCTGCGGTGACGACGACGCACAGAGGGCAGCCGTGGTCTACTCCCTGCTTGCCACTTGCAAGGCACACGGCGTTAATGAACGGGCGTGGCTTGAGGATGTCCTGCGCCGGATCCCGGAATACGAACAGGCAGGGAAAGACTACGCAGATCTTCTTCCCGCAAACTGGCGCGCCTTGTCCGCAAAGTAACTCGAACCAATATCACACTCCCATAAAAAGACTGCAACCGGCATCACACTGATGCAAGTTGCAGCCAAACTTTATCGACGCACGTACTTCCTCGAATGCTTACAAATCAATTATTTAGCAAATATGGTCACTCGGCTTGATTGCTGTAGTGCTACTTTTGCACTGAACTAAAGTTAATTAGTCCGGCCACATTTCGGCGAATGCATAATAACGCCAATTATAGGCCGAATGGCAATTCTGGATCTTTCCACTTTGTCGGATCAGGTTCTCCAGTGTTCCATATCTCCATAAGAAGGGTATCCGGATTCTCGATAACCGGGTAGGGATACTCGATGCCAAGGTCAGAGAAGTATAACATCTTGATTCCATGCGCTTCACACAAGTCACGCTTGGCCTTATCCCTGGCTTGATTATCAATAAACACTTCTTCTCCTCCAAAGAATTCACTTGGTACAAAGTGCTGTTCACCTTGACACTCAATCGCGATACCTTGTTCTGGGAGGAAGAAATCAAGATGCATTTTCCCTCTGAAAGTCATCCACTCAAATGCTTTCTGCGTTTCAAACTTGATTTTCTGCGATTTGAGCACTCTCATTACGTAGTTTTCGAGGTGGCTCTGGTTGCAGATCGGGCAGCCATTACCCCATGGATGAGATGAGGCGACTTGTTCGAAGATGCCATGTCGCGGGCAGATGATTTTCACTTTCTCAGTTGCACCTTTGTAGTCAACCAGTGAATAGTCATATTTCCCGTTATGCACCTCTGTGCTGCGCTCAATGAACAACTTGGTGTCCATATAACGACCAGCACAAATAGGGCACCCTTGTCCAAGCATATGGCCACTTGGCGTTTGCCAGAATTCACCATGCTCCGGACAGATTATGCAAAGTTTGGTGTTACTACCTTTATACTCTGCTTTACTGTAGTCGTATTTATCACCGTGGACCTTCCGTGCTCTCTCGATAAAGAATTCGAGGTCATTATATTTGCCCGCACATTTTGGACATCCAGCTCCAAGTAGATGGTTGTTTGGAACTTGCCAAAAGTCTCCGTGTTCAGGGCAAGTAATACACAACTTTGTGCCAGTATTGATATAATGAGCTTTCTCGTATGTGTATTTATTGTTGTGTACTCGATTAGCTTTCTCTATGAATTCTTCGGTAGTTAAACGCTTACTCCCGCCACAAATAGGACATCCATACCCACGAAGATGAATATCCGGTTTTTGCCAAAACTCTCCGTGTTCTGGACAGATGATACAAACTTTAGTTTTATTATTACCTGTGATGTTAACCTTAGAGTAGTCGTATTTATCGCCGTAAAGTTCTTTTGCCTTTCGAATAAACCTCTCCGTGGTAAGACGGACATTCCCCGAGCATTCTTTGCAGCCATTTCCGCATAAATGTAAAGTGGGTTTTTGCTAGAACTCTCCGTGTTCAGGGCAGATAATAGTAACCGGGGTGGTTGACCCGAGTCGTGGTTTTGGAAAAGTGGAAGAAAACTTATAAATCCTTTTGAAAAAATGGAAATTTGTCCGTAAATTGCGTTGGAAAAATGGAGGCAATATGCTTAATAGAAAGATTGACAGTTATTTAAGAGATTATTACAAAAAAACGAATAACGCACTGCTTATTACTGGTGCACGTCAGGTTGGAAAGACATATTCCATCCGGGAATTCGGCAAGTCCTTCAAAAGTTTCATCGAGATAAACTTCATTGAGAATCCCGATGCTGTTGGGCTTTTTAAGAATGCAAGTGGTAGTGCTGACATATTGATGCGCTTATCCACAATTACGAATGCTCCCATGATCAAAGGAGATACCCTGATCTTCTTTGACGAAGTACAGGAGTGCCCAGACATTGTCACCGCCATCAAGTTCTTGGTTGATGATGAATCGTACCGCTATATCCTAAGTGGATCGCTGCTCGGCGTAGAGTTGAAGGACATTCGTTCGGTCCCCGTCGGTTATATGGGCGTAAAGGAAATGTTCCCGCTGGATTTCGAAGAGTTTATATCTTGTGTCGGAATCAATGAGAATGTAATAGCCTCCTTGAAGGAGTCCTGGACAAAGAGGCAACCCGTCGACGACTTCATCCACAATAAAATGATGGAGCTGTTCCGGCTATACCTTATCATAGGAGGTATGCCGGCAGCTGTCAGCAAGTATCTGGAGAGTAATAACCTGCAAGATGTCTTGGCCGTACAGCAGGAGATCATTCAACTCTATAAGAAAGACATCGCTAAGTATGATCCGGATAACAAATTGTATATCGAGGAGATTTTCAACTTGATCCCGCCAGAACTCAATGCCAAAAACAAGCGCTTCATCCTGAAACGCCTGAACGAAAACGCAAAGTATGAGCGTTACGAGAACAGCTTCCTTTGGCTGAAGAGTGCAGGTGTGGCCCTGCCTGTATATAATGTGGAAGAGCCCAAAGTGCCTCTACTGCTGGCTCGCTCACGCAATCTGCTCAAGCTCTTCTTGAACGATATCGGCTTGCTGGCCGCCCAGTATGCCGACGGGATTCAGATGCGAATCATCAAGGGCGACAAGGACATTAACTTCGGATCCATCTATGAGAATGCCGTGGCCCAGGAACTCGTTGCACACGGGTTGTGGCCATATTACTACAACAGCAAGAAAAGGGGAGAGATAGACTTCGTTATTGAGAAGAACGGCAAGGTTCTCCCGATAGAGGTAAAGTCCGGAAAAGATTACATATATCACCGTGCCCTCTCCAACATTATGGATTGCGATGAATATGATATCCCGGAAGCACTGGTATTGAACAACGACAATCTATCAGTTGATGGCCGAATTACATATGTGCCGGTCTATATGGTGATGTGTCTGGATAAAGAAATGTTAACAGCTCAGACCTACAGTATCGATCTGGATGGTTTGAAGTAGTAAGCGTCTTGTAGATTTGCGTAAGATATTAGCAATGAACTAATTACAAAATAGACAAAAATGATATTAGTAGATAAATGCCTGTTCATTAATAGGTCTCCTTTTAAGGATAATCTTGAGATTTCATTCAAAGAAGGAGTAAACGTTTTATGTGGTATTAATGGCAGGGGGAAAACGACCATCCTCTCATATATTGTTGATGCTTTTTATGAGATGGCTAAGCCCAATTACCGAGGATCATTTGAAGGTAAGGAGTACAAGTATTATAGGCTCTCATCTTCATTTCATACTATTGATCCAGGTAAACCGTCCATTGTATATATACGTTTCAAGATTGAAGAAAGGACAATTGATTACATTGATGTTCGTGGGCAGCTTACTGAAGCTGAGTACAATGACTTGGTGAAATACGAGACAAAGGTAGAGTACGGAAAGATCAAGAATGGTTTACAATCAAGCGATACAGTCAAATTGTTCTCTTGCGATGATACAGACAAAGCTATTAAAGATGCTTTCGCTAAGAATTTGCTAACCTACTTCCCTTCATACAGATATGAACTCCCCGGATACCTTAATAACCCTTATAAACGTGAATTTAACATATTTTTGTATAATTAACTATCAAGTTTGACGGTCTTTGCCTTTGCAGGGCGTCCGCGTCGTTTCGGGGAGACCTTTCTGGATTTGTATTCAGTTCCGCAACCTTCAGGGATGTCAAAGCCAAAGGCTTTGCAGATATCTTTTTGGGCACCGACAAACGGAGTGATGAACTTGGCCCGACCATTATGCTCTATGCAGCGGATCGACCGCATTTCGTCAAGGATATCCTGGGTTG
>ERZ1034723.270-NODE-270-length-30132-cov-6.353060_pt1 | contig 30132 bp, 22 predicted proteins | sample MGYA00520637_ERZ1034723 | MGnify/ENA primary metagenome ERZ1034723 (study PRJEB33766, sample SAMN09781719) | gut metagenome | biome: gut microbiome | host: Homo sapiens | place: Madagascar | study: EMG produced TPA metagenomics assembly of the PRJNA485056 data set... | reverse complement strand
AATCTACACTACCAGAAAGTTCGTGTTAAAGTTTGTAATCATCCCTTTACTCTGATTTTTTTACATTGTATTACATATTTATCATCCAACGGCAGTTCAGAAACAGAAAAATAATCATGTTCAGGATTTCAGTCTTTTCTAAAAACCTGTCCATAAAGGGGAAAGTAAAAGCCTTAAATTTAACAATATATAACACAAGAGAAAATAGTTAGCTCATATTTAACTTTTACTATGAATACTTATTGCAGTTTCCAATCCGTGAATTTGTATAAATATACTAAGCCACATTATCAAGACAGAACGTATAAATATGCATTATTGAGAAACAGGGATTTTCGGTGCAAAGAACGCAGTAAACAGATTTTACAAAAACTGCATCTTCTTCTCGCTTTTCACAGTCATCAATATCACATAATGAAAGCCATGAGCGAAAGCAAACCATCTTGCCACATCGACATTTATTTCTTCCTTTCCGTCTCATCGACGCAGGAAACGGCGGATGGCAAACCAGAAGTAGAATGCCAAGAGGACATAACCCACATAATATAGTGTGCAGAGACTGAAGATGATGTAATCGACTGCACAGACTCCGACAAGACCTCCCAGATACAGGATGGCATCGCCAAGACTGAGACGATGCTTTACCTCGTCGAGACAGGCCAATGCCAATATCAATATCGCCCAAACAGACGCCAGGAAGAATCCCAACACACGGGGTACGGCAAAGGGATTGAGAGTGGGATGAAAATAGAAATGACGCCACATCTCGGGTGCAAACAACTGGATGGTGGCATAGAAAGCCGCAGAGAGCGACACCATCAGCACCAATGCCGTAGGATATGGCGAGTCGATGTCGTTGAAATGAACGATGTGCGCATTGCTGTGGGATATCTTGCGCAGAAGATAAGCCACAGAAATCAACACGATGACGATCATGAAGATGAGCAGGTGGGTGTTGCTGAAGATGAGGATGAACTGAGAGATGGGATCGTCGGGGACGACACGGGGCAACAGACGGGACTCGTGTGTCCAGCCAAACTCATTCTCCTCGGTGGCCAACTGTACCCATACGGAGTCTTCTGCGTCCTGGGGAATGATGCGTATGTCGGAAACGACCAGCAGGCAGTGCTTCCTGACGGCAAAGGAGTCGATGCGCAGATGGTTGACATACTCCTCTGGCTGCTGACGTATCAGCATAAGTGAGTCGGAACTGACTACAAAGTTGTATTTGTTGGTGTAATGATGCGTGGAGGAAAACGAGATGGAGTCGAGCTGCCGGTCGCTGTACTCTATCAGAGCGGCATGCTGAACCTTGCCACCATGACGATGATAGCAACCGCTGAGCAGCAACAGCATGCCCAACAGACAACAGGTAATCCATGTATTTCGTTTTACTTTGCTCATATATCTTTCTTTTTTCAACGCTCAGAATACACATTCATCTGGCATTCGTTGCAGGCAAACTGGAGGCGGAACTTCCTGCCGTCGCCCAGACGAAGGAAGAGCGGTTCCTTCCACGTGGGCTTGCGCCCTCCCCGCTTCACACAATAGCCCAACGAATAACGCAGACAGTGGCGGCACTGCATCAGCAGAACCTCCTCCTGGCGCCCTGCCCCGTTGCGCAGCTCGAAGGCATAGCCTGGCTTCGCCATGCCGTGTGCCTGATAGAAAGAGCGGGCACTCTGATTGGCGATATTGTAGAGATAGCTATACTTGGCGTATTCCGGCTGCCATGCCTTTGCGGGCGATATCTTGTCGGCGGAAGCCTCAGCATGAGATGCCTCCGGGGCTGCGACGGCACCCGACAGGGCTGACACCAAAGAACGGCGCAGGTCGGTAAGCACACTGCTGGGGATGAAATACTGGTCGGCTGCATTGCGAATCTCCACCTCACGGCACTCATAGATGGTGCCGCCCAACTTGCTGAGTTGCTTGATGATATTCTCGCGCTGCGGCTTTTTCGCCATGCTGTGCTCAAAGGCTACGGCTTCGGTAGCCATGTATTCCAAGAAGGCATGCTGCTCGGCATCTCCGCTCACGAATGGGGTCTTTCCCTGCTCCTTGCAGTAATAGGCAGTGGCTGAGAAGCCGCTCACAGCGTCCTCATCGTACAAGTCGAAAACGATCTTGACTGGAATCTTCCGTTCTGCCGTTCTGCCTGCCAATATCCTGCTGAAAGCGACGTCGTTGTTGCGATAGAGCGCCACTCCGGGACGCAGATGGCGAGGCATCTCTAAGGGGAAGAGGCGGTTTCCCTCGGCACGGTTGACACGGAAGCCTTCCAGCTCGCGCTCGTCATTGATGAAACACAAGCCGTCGCCATTGGCAAAACTCGCCACGGATGCTACATTGAAACTGTTGCCGCGCAGCTCCTTCACCTTTCCCACATACTCGCCGATGGCCTTCGGGGTGTCGAAGGAGGTGATGTCCATCTGTCTGCCACGAAGGAAATAATGGGTAAAACCACGGTTGAAAGTCTTCTTCAGGTTAGGCTCGAAGGCATAGCGGGGTCTGCCCAGCGATGGACGCTCATACTCGCCGGGGCGCTGGCGGCAGATGTCGTCGAGGCGCTGGCTGTAGGCTGCCACCACATTCTTCACATAGTCGGCATCCTTCAACCTGCCTTCGATCTTGAACGAGCAGGCTCCGGCGTCAGCCAAGGCCTCCAGGTTGTCTATCTGGCACATATCCTTGAGGGACAGCAGATGGCGCTGATGCTCGATCTCCTGTCCGTCGGCATCGAGAAGGTCGAACTTCATACGGCAGAACTGGGCGCACTCGCCCCTGTTGGCTGAGCGGCCGAAACAGTACTCTGACGCATAGCACACGCCGGAATAGCACACACAAAGCGCACCATGAACGAACACCTCGAGCTCCATATCGGGCACGGCGGCATGAATGGCCTCTATCTCACTGACCGAGAGCTCGCGAGCCAATACTGCCCGATGAAAGCCCAACGACTGAAGCCACTTCACCTTGTCGGCAGTCCTGGTGTCGCACTGGGTGCTGGAATGCAGTAACTCTGTCCACCCGCCCTCTGTCGACAGAGGGTCCTCGCCCTGAAGGGCATAGAGCACACCCATGTCCTGCAACAGCAGGGCATCGACACCGGCTGCCTGCAACTGCTGAATCATCTGCAGGGTGTCCCTGATCTCAGAATCGTAGACTATGGTGTTGACCGTGACATGCACCTTGGCATGAAACTGATGGGCGTAGTCGCACAGCTGACGGATATCCTCGATCGAGTTACCCGCAGCCGCACGGGCACCAAACTTGGGTGCTCCGATATATACGGCATCTGCGCCATGGTCGATGGCTGCGATGCCGCACTCTAAATTTTTGGCAGGTGCCAGCAATTCCAAAGTTCTCATTCTTCGCTTTTTCGCTTCTTCGCTTTCGCGCTTACTTGATGTCATCAATATTATAAGGTGTCTCCTGGTAAACGTAATAGTTGATCCAGTTACTGTAGAACAGGTTGGCATGCGCCCTCCAGGTCACCAAGGGCTCCTCGGTGGGATCGTCGTGATAATAATAGTTCTTGGGCAAGTCGACGTCATCACGCTTGCCCAGGTCGCGACGGTATTCCTTGTCGAGTGTGTCGGGAGCGTACTCCAAATGGCCCGTGACAAAGAACTCCCTGCCGCCACGTGCCATCACGATGCTCACACCGCTCTCGGGCGACTCGGCTATGATGTCAAGCCCCGGCACCTTCTCGATGTCCTCGCGTCGCACCTCGGTATGGCGGCTCTGCGGCATGGCGAACCAGTCGTCGAAGCCACGGAAGATAGGCAGCGAGGGGTCGAGGGATTTCTGTCGGAAGATGCCAAACATCTTCTTGCTGAGTGGATGCTTGGGTACGCCATAGAAATGGTAAAGTCCTGCCTGCGCGCCCCAGCAGATGTAGAGTGTGGAGGTGACATGGGTACGAGCCCAGTCGAAGATCTGCTGAATCTCGGGCCAGTATTCCACGTCCTCGTACTGCATGGTTTCGATGGGTGCACCCGTTACGATCATGCCATCAAACTTCTGCTTTGACAGTTCGGCAAAGTCTTTGTAGAACATCATCATGTGCTCGATGGGGGTGTTCTTGGGAGTATGGCTCTTCAGTTTCATGAAGTACACCTCTATCTGCAGTGGTGTGTTGGAGAGCAGTCTGACGAGATCGGTCTCCGTTGTTATCTTCAGCGGCATGAGGTTGAGCACTACGATACGCAGGGGGCGAATCTCCTGACTGTGCGCCCTGCTCTCGTCCATGACGAAGATGTTCTCGTGCTTCAGCAGCTCTATGGCTGGCAATTTATCTGGCAATCTTAATGGCATGATTCTATTCCTTTCTCTAATTTTGTGCAAAAATACACTTTTTCAATGAGATAATGAAAAAAAGGATGCCAAAATTTCTTTCAGCATCCTTCTTTTTATCGATTATTACCAAAGTTCCAGTCGCTCATTCTTAGGAATGAACATCTTGTCGCCCGGCTTCACACCGAAGGCCTCATACCAGGCATCGATATGTGGCAGGGCTCCGTCGACACGCCATTTGCCCAAAGAGTGTGGGTCGTTCTTGACGCGCTGACGTATCTCCTTCTCGGTGATGTTCTGTCCCCATACGCCTGCGTAGGCCAGGAAGAAGCGCTGAGCTGGAGTGAAACCGTCCTTGTTCTTGAGGGGCTTCTTGGCGGTGACATTCTTCAAAGCATTGAAGGCTACCATCAAACCGCCATGGTCGGCAAGATTCTCGCCCAGTGTGAAACGGCCGTTGCCATTCAGGTCGGGCAATACCTTGATATTGCTGAAGAAGTCGGCATACATGTCGGCACGCTGATTGAAGCCCTTGGCATCGTCGGCTGTCCACCAGTCCTGCAGATTGCCAGTAGCATCATACTGGCGGCCCTGATCGTCGAAACCGTGAGTCATCTCATGACCTATCACGACACCGATGGCGCCATAGTTGAACGCCTCGTCGGCCTTTGGGTCGAAGAAAGGATACTGCAGGATTCCGGCAGGGAAACAGATCTCGTTGGTGGTAGGATTGTAGTAGGCATTGACGGTCTGAGGAGTCATGTACCACTCGTCTCTGTCGACTGGCTTTCCGGCCTTCTCGGCGATCTCCTTGTCGTTGGCAAACTTGCGGCAAGCCAACACATTCTCGTAGTAACTCTTGGAAGGATCGATGTTGAGCAGGCTGTAGTCGGTCCACTTGTTGGGATAACCTATCTTGACATAGAACTTGTCGAGCTTCTTATGGGCTGCCGCCTTGGTTACGTCGCTCATCCAGGTCTGTGCGTCGATGCGCTCGCCCAAGCTGATCTGCAGGTTCTTTACCAGGGTCTCCATCATCTTCTTGGAACTCTCGGGGAAGAACTTCTTGCAGTAGATGCGGCCAAGCGCCTCACCCATCTGATTCTCTACCTGATTGGTGGCACGCTTCCAGAGAGGATAGTCCTCCTTACGGCCACTCATGGTCTTGCCGAAGAAGTCGAAGTTGGCCTCGCGAATCTCATCGGTCAGGTAAGCGGAAGAGCTGCGGATGACACTCCAGAGCATCAGCGCCTTCAGGACAGAGGCGTTCTCGGCTGCCGAAAGCTTGTCGTAGGCTGCAAAGAATGCTGGCTGACCTACAATGAGTTCCTGCATATACTCGCTCTTGATGCCCTCGCCATTGGCCAAGGCCTCGAGAGGTATGTTGGGATAGTTTTCACAGAACTGCTTGAGAGTCATCTTGTTGTAGTTGGCCTGTGGGTCACGAAGCTCGGTGCGGCTCTTGGAAACAAAGGCAAGACTGGTTTCGTGCAGGAAGATGGCCTGTGCATACTGGCAGGCATCGGCAGCAGAGAAACCGTAGAGCTGGAACATCTTGGCAAGATAGTTCTTGTAAGCCTCACGGATGGCCACTGTGGCGGCATCGTTGTTGAGGTAATAATCCTTGGCGCCAAGGGTAAGACCACCCTGCGAGAGATTGTAGATGTTCTGAGTGACATTCTTCTCGTCGGCACCAAAACCAGCACCATAGCTTACTCCGAGTCCCATCCAGGCATACTTGATCTGCAATTTCTGCAGGTCGGCCTTGGTTTGGGCAGCAGCTATCTCGTCGAGCAGAGGCTTTACGGGAGCTATGCCCTCCTTGTTGCGACGGTCGACATCGATCGCCAACTTGTAGAAGTCGGACAGTTTCTGCTCGATACTTCCCTTCTTGTAGCTCTTTTTCTGGAGCTCGCCCAAGATGCTGTTGATACGCTTGTTGTTGTTTTCCTGCAACTGGTCGAAGCTTCCATAGCGGCTGTAGGCTGCTGGCAAAGGATTGTTCTTCTGCCATCCGCCTGTGGCAAACTGATAGAAATCGTCGGCAGGCTTTGTCGTCTTGTCAAGATTGCTCATGACAAGTCCCGACTTGTTTTGTGCGTCTGCACCCATAGGCATGGCTGCTATCATCACCATCGGGATAATCATCTTCATGTTCATAATGTTATAATTATTTGGTTATTGTTGTTTTGTCTGGATTTTATTGCCCTGACACTTCTTCCAGCTCCTCGGAGAGGACGAGCCAGTTGTCGTTCTCCTCATCGAGTTTCTGCATCAGCGAGGTGTACTCTGTGACGAGTTCCATGTTGGTAGCATTCTCGGGCTTCATCAGCAAATCGTCAATCTCCTTCTTGCGTTTTTCCAAGGTGGCGATACGCTGCTCGCAGTCCTTCACCGCCTTCTCGGCCTTGCGAATCTTCTTCTGCTGTTCCTTGTGCTCGGCGTAACTCTGCTTCTTCGACGACGCATTGTCTGTTGCGGCAGGCGATGCGTCCTGCTGCTGTGGCTTGGCTGAAGAAGCGCCCATGGATGGCTCGCCCTTGGCAAGGGCTGCCTGGATGGTCTCGGCATTGTGGGCACGCAGATAGTCGTAGATGCCGCCCAGATGCTCGCGTACCTTTCCGCCACCAAACTCATACACCTTGTCTACCAGTCCGTCGAGGAACTCACGGTCGTGGCTCACGATGATGGCTGTTCCGTCGAAGGCCTTGATGGCTTCCTTGAGAACATCCTTCGACTGCATGTCGAGATGGTTGGTTGGCTCATCGAGAATCAGGAGGTTGACAGGCTCGAGCAGCAACTTGATCATCGCCAGTCGGCTGCGCTCGCCGCCACTGAGCACCTTGACATACTTCTCGGAGGTCTCGCCGCCAAACATGAATGCTCCCAAGAGTTCGTTCACCTTGAGGCGCATATCGCCCGTGGCCACATTGTCTATGGTCTGGAAGATGGTAAGGCGCTCGTCTAAGAGCTGTGCCTGGTTTTGTGCGAAATAGCCTATCTGCACATTGTGGCCTATCTTCAGCGTTCCTGTAAACGGAATCTCACCCATGATACACTTCACAAGTGTGGACTTTCCCTCGCCGTTCTTGCCGACGAAAGCCACTTTCTCACCGCGCTTGATGGTAAGGGTGACGTGGTCGAAAACTGTATGCGAGCCATAATCCTTGCGCACCTCGTCGCAGATAATGGGATAGTCGCCACTGCGAAGACAGGGTGGAAACTTGAGGTGCATCTGCTTGTTGTCGACCTCGTCGACCTCAATGGGCACGATCTTCTCCAACTGCTTGATGCGGCTCTGCACCTGCACGGCCTTGGTGGGCTTGTAGCGGAAACGCTCTATAAAGTCCTTGATATCGGCAATCTCCTTCTGCTGGTTCTCGTAGGCTCGCAACTGCTGTTCGCGGCGCTCTGCACGAAGTACCACATACTCGTCGTATTTCACACGATAGTCCTCTACCCTGCCGCAGGTTATCTCTAAGGTGCGGTTGGTCACATTGTTAATAAAGGCACGGTCGTGGCTGACCAGCACCACCGCCTTGGCACTCTGGGCAAGAAACTGCTCCAACCACTGTATACTCTCTATATCGAGATGGTTGGTAGGCTCGTCGAGAAGAAGCACATCGGGTTTCTGCAACAGTATCTTAGCCAACTCGATACGCATACGCCATCCACCTGAGAACTCACGTGTAGGACGGTCGAAGTCCTCGCGGGTGAAGCCCAGACCTGTAAGCGTGCGCTCTATCTCTGCCTCATAGTTCTCGCCGCCCATCATCATGTAGCGTTCATGCTCCTGGGTAAACTTCTCTACCAGTTGGGCATACGACTCGCTCTCATAGTCGGTACGGTCGGCCATCTCTTGTTGCATCTTGTCGAGACGTGCCTTCATCTCTGTGTTATGAGCAAAGGCCTTGCGGGTTTCCTCCTTCACGGTGGTGTCGTCCTGCAACTTCATCACCTGTGGCAGATAGCCTATCGTTGTCTCGTTGGGCACAGCCACAACGCCATCTGTTGGTTTCTGCATACCACAAAGTATCTTGAGCATCGTCGACTTACCTGCTCCGTTCTTGCCCACCAGGGCTATGCGGTCACGGTCGTTGATGACAAAGTTCACATCGTGGAAGAGAGGTTTTACGCCAAACTCGACTTTCAAGCCTTCTACTGAAATCATATTTTCTTATCTCGTTATTATTTTACCGTCACAAAACACTTATTTTCCAAAAAGGCAGCCCTTCATTCCAAGGGCTGCCTCTCTCTATAATATAAATAGGTGTAATTCCAATATAAGTAGCGCTTACTTGATGACGCCTTCCTCTACGAAGACCTCCTTCAGAATTTTCACACCGCGTTCTACCTGCTCCTTGGTATGAGTAGCCATGAGGGCAAAACGTACCAATGTGTCCTGAGGAGCACATGCTGGAGGGATGACTGGGTTGATGAATACGCCACGGTCGTAAGCCTTCTTGGTTACCTCGAAAGTCTTCATAGCATCGCGCACATAGAGAGGAATGATAGGACTCTCTGTCTCGCCAATCTCGAAACCTTCCTCACGGAAACGCTTCAGGGCGTAGTTGGTAACATCCCACAACTGCTCGAAGCGCTCTGGCTCGTTCTGAATGATGTGAAGAGCCTCCAAGGCTGCTGCTGTGGCTGCTGGAGTGTTGGATGCACTGAAGATATAAGTACGGCAAGAATGACGCAGGAAGTTGATGGTGTCCTTGTCTGATGCGATGAAACCACCGATAGACGCCAGACTCTTGGAGAATGTACCCATGATGAGGTCGACCTCATCGGTAAGACCAAAGTGATCACATACGCCACGTCCCTGCTTGCCAAACACACCCAGGCCATGAGCCTCGTCCACCATGATGGAGCAGTTGTACTTGTGCTTCAACTTGACAATCTCTGGCAAGTTGGCCAGGTCGCCCTCCATAGAGAAGACGCCATCGACAACGATCAGCTTGATAGCCTCATGAGGCAAGGTCTTGAGTACGCGCTCAAGGTCCTCCATATCATTGTGCTTATAGTGCAGCTGGGTTGCAAACGAAAGACGGCGACCGTCTACGATACTGGCGTGGTCGCGGTCGTCGCAGATGATATAGTCATTGCGGCCTACCACACAAGCCAACACGCCCTGGTTGACAGAGAAACCTGTAGAGAAGCACAGGGTCTCATCCTTGTGCATGAACTCGGCCAACTCCTTCTCGAGTTGTACGTGAAGGTCGAGGGTTCCATTGAGGAAACGGCTTCCTGCACAACCAGAACCATACTTGTCGAGAGCAGCCTTGGCTGCATCGATAACACGCTGGTCGTTGGTCAAACCCTGATAAGCATTGGAACCGAACATCAAAATCTTATGTCCGTCGATGTCGGTAACTTCCGTCATCTGCTTACTGGTGATCTCACGGAAGTATGGGTACACACCGGCAGCCATATACTTCTGAGGTTCACGATAATTCTTGTATTTTTCTTGTAATTGTCCCATTATGAATAGGTGTACTTTTTATAATTTCTAAGTTTACAGGGTGCAAAGATACAAAAAAGAACTAATATATCGTGATTTTTTCTAAGAAAGTTGATTTTTAGTGTTTTTTTAGGGTCTAAAAAGGCGTTTTTATACTAATTTTATTACTTTTGCAACTGAATATTCATAAAATTCTGTCTAATTAGATGAAGAAGAAGATCGTTTTTATCATGAATCCTATCTCGGGCACGGCAAGCAAAGCATCCATCCCCAACCTGATAGATAGCATTCTGGACAAGGACCGCTTTGAGTACGAGATAAGAACTACGGAAAGAGCCGGACACGCATCGGAAATTGCTTCCGAGGCGAAGGAGGCTCATGTTGACATTGTGGTGGCTGTGGGAGGTGACGGTACTGTCAACGAAGTGGCAAGAGCCATCGTACACTCCGACACAGCCCTGGGAATTCTACCTTGTGGATCGGGCAACGGACTGGCTCGTCACCTCATGCTGCCCATGAACCTGAAAAAGAGTATTGAGATCATCAACCAATGCGAGATTCACGACCTCGATTATGGGGTCATCAACGGCTATCCTTTCTTCTGTACCTGCGGTATGGGATTTGACGCCTTCGTAAGCATGAAGTTTGCCGAAAGCGGCAAACGAGGACCCATCAGCTATGCTGAGAACATTCTGAGAGAAGGACTGAAGTATCAGCCTGAAACCTACACCCTCGAGGACGAAACGGGAACAAAGCAATACAAGGCCTTCCTCATCTCGTGTGCCAACGCATCGCAATATGGCAACAACGCCTATATCGCTCCACAGGCATCGATGAGCGACGGACTGATGGACGTGGTCATCATGGAGCCTTTCGATGTACTGGAAGCTCCGCAGGTAAGTTTCGATATGTTCAACAAGACGCTCGACAAGCACTCCAAGATTAAGTCGTTCAGATGCAAAAAGCTGCATATCACCCGCACCAAGCCTGGTGTCATCCATTATGACGGCGACCCGGTTATGACGGGTGCTGACATTGATGTGCACTTGGAGGAGAAAGGCATCAAGATTATCGTCAACCCATTTGCCGACAAGAGTGCCCGGAAACCCAACGCCATACAGTCGGCCTTTGCCGATTTCTTCAACGGTCTCAATGCCGTGAGAAGCGACATCAGAGAGCAAGGAAGAAAGGTGGAGGCGCTGAGCAAACTCGTGCAGAGCAAACTGAACTTATGATGCTTGACGAAGGAGTTAAGGTGTTAAGGTGTTAAGACAAATGCCTTTAAGGGATTGTTTAATTTCAAGTCCACTTAAGCATCTGTCTTAGCTCCTCAGCGACCGCAGGGAGCGATAACTCCTTAACTTCTTAACTTCCTTGAAATCCTTTGAAAACTCCTTTGAAATCTACTTGATATAAAATTCTTCCGTTAACCGGGAATACCATTCCGAACGACTGCCATCCGGCAACTGGAGCACTTCTGTAGACTCCTCAAAGTTGCCCATACGGCTACGGGAGAAGGTAAGAAGAAGCCGTTTGGGAGCCTTGCGTTCCACAGTCTTCACCATACATTTGCGAACAAGTATAAAGCCCTTATAATAAGCCTCTTCCTCCACCCTGCCAAACACTTCTGTGGGTACAACAATCGACAGGAAACCATGTTCCGTAAGCAGACGTCTGGCTCCGGCAAAGAGGTCGGCAAAAGGCAGTGTGTCTGTATGCCGGGCAAGCGAGCGCTTGACATCAGGATTCTTCAGACTGTCGACAAAGAAAGGCGGATTGCTGACGATGGCATCGTAAGGCTGGGAAGACAGAAAATCCTGCAGCGGACAATGACTCACATGCACACTTCCGGCAAAAGGACTTGCCGCCACATTCTCGGCAGCCTGCCTGCAAGCCTCCTCGTCAATATCGATGGCATCGACTACTGACTGCGGAAAACGCTGAGCCATCATGAGTGCTACGAGACCTGTCCCCGTACCTATATCCAGCACCCTGCTGCCTCCCAAAGCCCACGCTCCCAAGAGTACGCCGTCTGTGCCTACCTTCATGCCGCACTTATCCTGCATGATTCCAAAATGTTTGAATTGAAAATCTGCCACCGTTTCTTGTTTTTATTCTGATTTACGCAACTTTCGCTCACTCAGGAAAAACGCAAACAAGTCTGTTTTATTTTATCATTTTTACAAAAAAATGCCACGAATATATTAAAATATCTATACCAACCCCTCTGAATTCAATAAAAATGACTACCTTTGCACCCTAAAAAGAATTCTAAAAACGAATATGAACAGAAAACAAAATACACAATTTCAAATGATAGCCGATTTTGACGGCGATGCTTCTGTATTGGTGGCAGAAAGAGAATCAGGAGAATACCCTATTCTCTGCACACGCAATCTCGTCATCTTTCCTACCGTTCTGGCACCCATCATCGTGGGAAGACCCCAGAGCGTTCAGCTCGCCCAAAAGCTAATCGAAAATCCAGACAAGGTATTCTGTATCTTCTGCCAGAAAGATGAGGCTACAGAAAACCCTACATCTGGAAACCTCTATAAGACTGGTGTGTTTGCTAAACTCATAAAAACAGTAGAACTGCCAGGAGTAGAATCAGGTAACATAACCATCGTGGTACAGGCTCTTGGCAGATGCCGACTCGAACAGATCACATCAACAAGTCCTTACTACAAAGGACAGGTAACCAGTCTGCCAGAAAAGTGGCCCAACCTGGAAGACGTGCATTTCCAGACGCTGTTGGACACACTGCATCAGGAAACAACCAACTTCATACATGCCTGCGATGATATGCCCAATGAGGCTGAATATGCCCTCAACAACATATCCAACCCCATGATAGCTGCCAACTTCATCTGCAGCAACATGCCTTTCAGCATAGAGGACAAGATGGAGATGCTGGAGAAAGACAACCTCAGCGACCGTCTTTACATCGCTCTGAAAGCCGAGCACAAAGAGCTGCAGCTGCTGAGCATACAGTCGGACATCAAGCAGAAAACACGCTTCGACCTCGACGAACAGCAGAGAGAATACTTCCTGCAGCAGCAACTCAAGAACATACGCGAGGAACTGGGGGGAGACGAGAAGAATCCTGAGCGAAAAGAACTGGCTGAAAAGGCCAAGAACAAGAAATGGAACGAGGCTACAGCCAAGGCGTTCAATAAGGAATTAAACAAGCTCGAAACCATCAACCCACAGAGCCCCGACTACTCTATCCTCGTCAACTACCTGCAGACCATGGTAGACCTGCCTTGGAATGAATACACTCAGGACAACCTGAGCCTCAAGCATGCCAAGAAAGTTCTCGACAAAGCGCACTATGGCATGGAAAAGGTTAAGGAACGTATCTTGGAATACCTGGCTGTAAGATCGCTGCGAGGAGACCTGAAGAGCCCTATCCTCTGCCTCTATGGCCCTCCAGGAGTTGGCAAGACAAGTCTTGGAAAGAGCATCGCCGAGGCGATGGGCAGAAAATATGTGCGTATGTCTTTGGGCGGTCTGCACGACGAGTCGGAGATACGAGGACACCGCCGTACCTATATAGGAGCCATGCCCGGACAAATCATCAAGAACATTCAGAAGGCTGGAAGCAGCAACCCTGTATTCATCCTCGACGAGATAGACAAGGTGACACAGAACACCATCAACGGAAACCCGGCATCGGCTCTGCTCGAAGTGCTCGACCCAGAACAGAACAATGCCTTCCACGACAATTATCTCGATACAGACTACGATTTGTCGAAGGTGCTCTTCATTGCTACTGCCAACGATATCAGCAGTATTCCACGTCCGTTGCTCGACCGTATGGAGCTCATCGAGGTGGGCGGATACATCATCGAGGAGAAGGTGGAGATAGCCAAGCGACACCTGGTGCCACGCGAACTGAAGAATACTGGTCTCGACAAGTATGAGCCCAAGATAAAGTTTACCAAAGCTGCCATCGAAGACCTGATAGACCACTATACACGCGAAAGCGGAGTGCGCCAACTCGAGAAAGCTATCAACAAGGCTTTGCGCAAGATGGCATACAAGCTGGCATATACCGAAGAACTGGAGAAGCCTACCATCACTCCTGCTGAGGTGGAAGAGCTGTTGGGCAAGCCTATCTTCACACGCGACATCTACCAGGGAAACCAATATGCAGGCGTGGTAACAGGACTGGCATGGACATCGGTAGGAGGAGAAATCCTCTTCATAGAAACCTCGCTCAGCAAGAGCAAGGCTGCCAAACTCACCCTGACAGGAAACCTGGGCGACGTGATGAAGGAATCGGCGGTCATTGCGCTGGAATATGTCAAGGCACACGCCGACCTCTTGGGCATAGACTATCGTATCTTCGAAAACTGGAACATCCATATCCATGTGCCCGAGGGAGCTACTCCTAAAGACGGTCCTTCTGCTGGTATCACCATCGCCACAAGTATCGCATCGGCCCTGACACAGCGCAAGGTGCGAAAGAACACAGCCATGACAGGAGAGATAACACTTCGTGGAAAAGTTCTCCCCGTAGGTGGCATCAAGGAGAAGATTCTGGCCGCCAAGCGAGCCGGCATTACCGATATCGTGATCTGTCAGGACAATAAGAAAGACATTGAGGAGATTCCTGAGATCTATCGCAAGGGAGTGGAATTCCACTATGTGGAGAATGTTGCCGATGTATGGCACTTCGCGCTCACCGACGAAAAGGTGGAACATCCCATCGATTTCACGATTCCCGAGGATGCGAAGAAAGGAGAGTGAGAAATCAATATAAACAAGAAGAATGAAATTCGAACTACAAGTAACAGATAAAGCCAGTGATGCACGCACAGGCATCATCACCACCGACCACGGACAGATAAAGACTCCTATCTTTATGCCAGTGGGAACTGTCGGATCAGTGAAAGGTGTGCACTTCGAGGAACTGCGCCAACAGGTTAAGGCACAGATCATCTTAGGCAACACCTACCACCTATACCTACGACCAGGACTCGAGGTCATCAAGGCCGCAGGCGGACTGCATGGCTTCAACGGATGGGACCGACCCATCCTGACAGACAGTGGCGGATTCCAGGTGTTCTCGCTTACAGGCATCCGAAAGTTGCGTGAGGAGGGGTGCGAGTTCCGCTCTCACATCGACGGAAGCAAGCACATCTTCACACCCGAGAACGTGATGGACACTGAGCGAATTATTGGTGCCGACATCATGATGGCGTTCGACGAGTGTCCTCCTGGACAAAGCGACTTCCAGTATGCCAAGAAGAGTCTCGAGATGACACAGCGTTGGCTCGACCGCTGTGTCAAGCGCTTCAACGAGACCGAACCGCTGTACGGATATCAGCAAAGCCTCTTCCCCATCGTGCAGGGCTGCACCTTCCCCGAACTGAGAAGAGAGGCGGCCAAATATGTGGCAGACAAGGGAGCCGACGGAAATGCTATCGGTGGACTTGCCGTAGGCGAGCCCACTGAGGTGATGTACGAAATGATAGAGGTGGTGAACGAAATCCTGCCCAAGGACAAGCCGCGCTATCTCATGGGGGTGGGTACACCACAGAACATACTCGAGGCCATAGAACGAGGAGTGGACATGTTCGACTGTGTGATGCCAACCCGCAACGGACGCAACGCCATGCTCTTCACCTACAACGGAACGATGAACATGCGCAACAAGAAATGGGAAATGGACTTCAGTCCCATAGACCCTGACGGATGCGACATCGACCGTATCACAACCAAGGCTTACCTGCATCACCTCTTCAAGGCACAGGAACTCCTGGCCATGCAGATAGCAAGCATACACAACCTGGCCTTCTATCTGCGACTCGTCACCGATGCGCGACAGCACATCGAGCAGGGAGACTTCGTGCAATGGAAAAATTCGATCATCGACCAGCTGGGACAAAGAATATAAAGACCACAGGCTGGGAGAACAAACGCAAAGACCACAGACAGACTGGTCGAACAAAAAAAAGACCTATTAAAAGGCCAAAAACATAAAATGAAGACATTTCATCAATTAAGAAAACATCGCAGGCTCTATAAAGCCAAAAGATGGTTCGGACAACACTTTGCTGGGCTCATACACTTCACACAATGGCTCGCAAAGAAGTTGGCCTTCCTGCGTATACTCAGGTTCCTGAACCCATTCAGGTATATCAAGCGCATGGACTGGTACATCATCAAGAAGTTTGTAGGCACATACTTCTTCTCTATCCTGCTGATTATATCGGTGGCTATCGTATTCGACGTAAACGACAACCTGCCTAAATTCACCGAGAATCATGCACCGCTGAGGGCTATCGTCTTTGACTATTACCTAAACTTCGTGCCTTACTTCGCCAACCTCTTCAGTGCGCTGTTTGTCTTCATTGCCGTCATCTTCTTTACATCTAAGATGGCTGGCAACTCTGAGATTATCGCCATCATGGCATCAGGCATCTCATTCAAACGGCTGTTGCGCCCTTACATGATTACCTGCATCATGCTCTCGGCCATGTCGTATGCCCTCTCTGCCTATGTTATTCCCTATGGAACGGTGGTAAGACAGAATTTCGAAATCAAGTACAAGAAGAAGAGCAAGAACACATCGGCAGAAAACGTACAGCTGCAGGTGGACAGGGGCGTCATCGCGTATCTGCAGCACTACGACAACCAAAGCAAGAAAGGCTTCGGCTTCTGCCTTGACAAGTTCAAGGACAAGAAATTGGTAAGCCACCTCACCGCCATGGAGGTGCAGTACGACACCATCTCCGACTCCAAGTACCACTGGAAAATAAGAAACTGGAAGGTACGACAGCTCCAGGGACTGAAGGAGCACATCACCAGCGGAGCCGAGAAAGACACCATCATCATGATGGAACCCACCGACCTGGTATACTCCAAGGGACAGCAGGAAACATTTACCAGTCCTGCACTGAAGGATTATATCTCCAAACAGATCAACCGAGGTTCGGGCAATGTGGTGCAATACCAGGTGGAATATCACAAGCGAATTGCAGCCTCATTCGCCTCATTCATCCTTACCATAATAGGTGTGTCGCTCTCGTCGCGCAAGCGCAAAGGTGGAATGGGAACATCGCTCGGCATTGGACTGGCACTGAGTTTCAGCTACATCATGCTGCAAACCATCTCTGCCACATTCGCCATCCAAGACAACTTCCCGCCTATGCTGGCTGCCTGGATGCCCAACTTCCTCTTCGCATTCGTGGCATACTTCTGCTACCGCAACGCACCGAGGTAAGTATTAATGATTAATGACAAAAAAGAAAAATAAGAAATATGTATTTCGACGAATTAGATTTAAATGACAACGTGCTCGATGCGCTCTACGATATGCGTTTCGACACTTGCACCCCAGTACAGGAAAAGTGTATTCCAGAGATATTGAAAGGCAACGACGTAATGGGAGTTGCGCAAACCGGAACAGGCAAAACTGCTGCCTATCTGCTGCCAGTGCTCAGCAAACTCGACGACGGTGGTTATCCTTCTGATGCCATCAACTGTGTTATCATGTCGCCTACACGCGAGTTGGCACAACAGATAGACCAGGCCATGCAGGGCTTCGGATATTACCTGCAAGGCGTAAGCAGCGTGGCTGTATATGGAGGAAACGACGGAAACCGTTACGACCAGGAACTGAAAAGCCTGCGCATGGGTGCAGACGTGGTGATAGCTACACCAGGCCGACTCATCTCTCATATCAGCTTGGGCAATGTAGACCTCAGCAAGGTAAGCTTCTTTATTCTTGATGAGGCAGACCGCATGCTCGACATGGGATTCTCGGAGGATATCAAGACCATCGCAGCCAAATTGCCAAAAACTTGCCAGACCATTATGTTCTCTGCCACAATGCCCGAGAAAATAGAAGAACTGGCAAAGACTCTGCTCAAGAATCCTGTAGAGATCAAACTCGCAGTAAGCAAACCTGCCGAGAAGATACAGCAGAAAGCTTACGTATGCTACGAGACACAGAAGATGGACATCATCAAGGACATCTTCAAAGCTGGCGACCTGCAGCGAGTCATCATCTTCTGCGGAAGCAAGATGAAGGTAAAGCAAGTGGCAGGATCACTGCAGCGTAAACATATCAACTGTGGCGAGATGCACTCAGACCTGGACCAGGCTGAACGCGACAATATGATGTTCAAATTCAAGAGCGGACAAATCGATGTGCTCGTAGCTACCGACATCGTGGCACGAGGCATAGACATCGATGATATCGCATTGGTTATCAACTATGATGTGCCTCACGATACTGAAGACTATGTGCACCGTATCGGACGTACTGCACGTGCCGACCGCGACGGAGTGGCTATCACCTTTGTGAGCGAGGAAGATATCTTCTATTTCCAGCAGATAGAGAAGTTCTTGGAAAAAGAAGTGGAAAAGGTTGCTCTGCCCGAAGGATGCGGAGAAGGACCTGCATACACCAAGCAGAACAAGCCCAGAAAGGCAGGAAACAACAGCGCAAAGAGCAGACGACGCAAAGATCGTGAACAGACTGCACACAAACGCAAAACTGCCAATAAAACTGCCAACCGACCTGAAAAGGCTCAGCGTCGTACAGAAGACAACAACCCACAGGAAAACAGCAAGCAAGGCAACAACCAGCAAGACAACAACCAGCCCAGGAACAAAGACAACAAGAAACAACAGGGCAACGCCAGACAACAGGGTAAGAACGCTCCTCGTACCAAGGATGGCCAGCAGCAGGGCAACAGCCAGCAGCAGAACAATGGTGGCAAACCCGAAAACGAGAATAAGCAAAATCGCAACAACCGACGTAAAGGCAATAATCGTCCTGCAAGCGATCAGACAGAAAACAAGTCACGCAACAGACAGGCACAGACTGACAACAAGCCAGGCAGCCAGGACAACAACGGCAAGCGTCGCAATGTACGCCCAGGCAGCAACGGCAGAGGAAGAGGTGTCAGCCAGAAGAAGACTTCTGAAAAATCAACCACACGTAAGGTTACGCCTATCGTAAATCCTCAGAAGAAAGAAAATGTAGTCAAGAAATTCATCAAGCGCATTTTCGGCTTCAAAAAATAACAACTGCTCCAGTTTCTCGTCTACCTGAAGCAAGAAGAAACTGTAGTTGAAAACAAAAAGTATCTTAAGTTACATGCAGATGTTTCTTAAGATACTTTTTTGTTTTAAGATGATCCTGCCAATTACTTTTTTAGCTGCACTTACCTCTATCAGTAACTACTTTGCACCCCCCTATAGCCATGAATAGTCAACTGTAAATAAGACTAATAATTAAGTAACTGAAGTTTCACAAAGTGGTTCAAGTACAGGCTAAGGGCTTCTGCCCCTTCTGGGCGTGTGGAACATATTTACGAAAGTTGAGTAAGTCTACGCGAATTATAAATAAGTAATAACTGAAGTCAACTCATATTATCAATAATACTTAGAGTGGTCAACAAAAATCGTTAAACCACAATTAAATCTATGTTCGATACTTTAGAACATAAGTTCGATACTTTAGAACATAAGTTCGAAACTTTAGAACATAAGTTCGAAACTTTAGAACATAAGTTCGATAGTTTAGAACATAAGTTCGATAGTTTAGAACATAGATTTTTACAGGCTAAAAGAAACATTTATCTCAGTCATATGCATAGTTGACTACTTATGCTGAGTAATTACCACCATCAGTAACTACTCATGACTGAAGAGGATACTGGGCTGTTTCCCTATGTATAATCGGGCTGTTTTCCCTATATATAATAAGGTGTACGCCCACAATTCTGTAATAAAAGCCTCTTACAAACTGTTAAAAACTTACCTTTTTACACCTTTTCTTTATTTTTTCTGTCTTTTTGTTCTTTTTTTCAAACTTTTTCTTTAACTTTGCAATCGGAAATAACAAAATAGAAATTTTTAAACCCAATAAAAGATATAGATTATGAAAGCATCAGAAGTGATCGCGAATCTTCAGAGAAGATTCCCTAATGAGCCTGAATACATCCAGGCAGTTAGTCAGGTTCTCGGTACTATCGAGGAAGAGTACAACAAGCATCCTGAGTTTGAGAAGGCCAACCTCATTGAGCGCCTTTGCATTCCAGACCGCATTATCGAGTTCCGTGTTTCATGGGTAGACGACAAGGGTAATGTACAGACTAACATGGGTTACCGAATCCAGCACAACAATGTCATCGGTCCTTACAAGGGAGGTCTTCGCTATCATAAGTCAGTAAACCTGAGCATCTTGAAGTTCCTGGCCTTCGAGCAGACATTCAAGAACTCTCTGACAACCCTTCCTATGGGTGGTGCCAAGGGTGGTTCTGATTTCTCACCTCGCGGCAAGAGCAACAATGAGGTTATGCGTTTCTGCCAGGCTTTCATGACTGAGCTTTATCGCCACATGGGCCCAGACGAGGACGTTCCTGCAGGTGATATTGGTGTAGGTGGCCGTGAGGTAGGCTATCTCTTCGGTATGTACAAGAAGTTGACTCACCAGTTCCAGGGTGTCTTGACTGGTAAGGGCCAGGAGTTTGGCGGTTCACGTATCCGTCCTGAGGCAACAGGTTATGGTAATGTTTATTTCCTCTGCAACATGCTTGCCACCAAGAACATCGACATCAAGGGCAAAACTGTCTTGGTTTCTGGTTCTGGTAACGTAGCTCAGTACACTATGGAGAAGTTGCTTCAGTTGGGTGCAAAGCCTGTCACATGTTCCGACTCAGATGGTTACATCTACGATCCAGACGGTATCGACCGCGAGAAACTCGACTACATCATGGAACTGAAGAATGTAGAGCGTGGCCGTATCAAGGAATATGCCGAGAAATATGGCGTGAAGTATGTTGAAGGAGCTAAGCCTTGGTTCGAGAAGGCAGACATCGCTCTTCCTTCTGCTACTCAGAACGAAATCAATGAAGAGGCTGCAAAGGCATTGGTTGCCAACGGCGTATTCGCAGTGAGCGAGGGTGCCAACATGCCTACTACTCCTGAGGCCATCAAGGTATTCCAGGATGCCAAGATCCTCTATGCTCCTGGTAAGGCTGCCAATGCTGGTGGTGTAGCTGTATCAGGTCTTGAGATGAGTCAGAACTCTGAGCGTCTGAAGTGGAGCCGTGAGGAGGTTGATGCTAAACTTCACGAAATCATGAACGATATTCACGCCAACTGTGTGAAGTATGGTACCGAGGCAGACGGTTACGTAAACTACGTAAAGGGTGCCAACGTTGCAGGCTTCCTGAAGGTTGCCAAGGCTATGATGGCTCAGGGTATCGTATAATAAAATGACAGATATTTAATTATACACATAAAAAAATCCTAACTTCTCTTCGTGAGAGGTTAGGATTTCTTTTTTTTTAAGCAACAACAAGACTATTGTCGTGGCTGATAAAACAACACAGCCTTAATGTAGGTTTCAAACTTCAGGTCGGTATGGCGCGCCAGCCGAAAGCGGATAACGGCTTTCAGTACAGCATATAGGCACAATGCCAACATCAGGCCGACAGCGATAGCCAAAACCGTAGTTCCCATCTTACCATAAATATAGGCACTGTCAGGAAAAGCCGAAAGAACGATAACAGGCAACAAAGTGATAATGCCACCCACCGTCAGCTTATTGCGACTGCTTCCTCCCATATCGAGAATAGCTTGCTTGTCAAAAAGATAATCATCCAATTCCATACCCTCGATACCATAGTCTTCCATCTTGGGGAAGTCGGGATAATTGCCATACAACTTGATTTTGCTGGTCACTTTATGCTCAAAATCGTTGAGGATTTGCTTTTCTGGTTCTCTGATGTTCATGACTTTAAATAATTAAGTGGAGATTAAAATAAATATATAAAAAGAAAGCAGTGCCCCTATAAGCCGAGTTCTGTTCCTGCAACAAAGTGCAGGTGCATGTCATTTATCTAATCCTTGAGTCACCCCAGGGCTTGAGCACTCTACCCTCCGCAGCTGCCATAAAAGACACTCGGGCGAGCAACCCTCAGTCTGCGGTATACATGAGCTTACAGCTCCCAGCCGACACAGCATGACGATCACCCGTCATCTGGTGGTCTCTTACACCACCTTCTCACCCTTACCCTGCTTTCATCTAAAGACTCAACAAGGCGGTTATTTTCTTCTGCCTACACCTACTGTCACCAATAGCTTCTATTTTCGGAAGTGGGATGCTCTGTGCTGCCCGGACTTTCCTCTCGTCTTACCATGAAGACCAGCGACACGCCGGGGCACTGCTTTCTGTATCTTACTAAAGTGCAAAGGTACAAAAAACTTTCGAAAAGAAAAGGACTTTTCTTACTTATTTTCTATATTTCAATCCTATAAGGATAACAAAAGCCCTCTTATCAGTACACAAAAAGGGCTTTAGTAAGACTGTTTTGTTAATAGTTTTTTGCACTTTACAAAATATTAATTCCATATTTACAACTATGCATATCAAGCAAAGTGTTGAATATTTGTAAATTTAGGCACATTCTTGTTTAAGAGCCGTTAATATGTTAATTTAGAATGTTAAAACGGGATAAAAATACATGTATAATTGACTGTTTCTCGTTTTTTGCACCTATATTTGCAACCGAAATGAAAAGTTGGCAACACCAACAAAGCAAACACTAAAATTAACAACAAAAAATTATACATTATGAGAAAAGTAAGCAAATATGTTTTGGCTGTGCTCTGCATCAGCTCACTCGCATTCTCAGCAGGCGCATTCATGAAAGTCAATGCAGCCGCACCATCAGTGACTTCGGCCGCTCCTGGTCAACCAGTAGATTTAACCTATGCTGCCGAAAAGGCTCTGCCAGCAGTTGTCCATATCAAATATGTACAGAACTCAAAGGTACAGACAGTAGATGTTCAGAGCAATCCGTTTGGAGATTTCTTCGATCCATTCGGTTTCTTTGGCAACCCTGGCGGTGGACAAGGCGGAACACGCAAACAGAAAGTGCAGACTCCCAAGAGAGAAGCTACAGGCTCTGGTGTCATCATCAGCAGCGACGGATATATCGTCACCAACAACCACGTGGTAGAAGGAGCTGACGAACTGACGGTAACACTCAACGACAACCGCGAATTCTCTGCACGCATCATTGGTACAGACAAAAGTACAGACCTTGCCCTGATAAAAGTCAACGCGAAAGACCTCCCTACTCTTCCTATTGCCAACAGCGACAACGTCAAGGTTGGCGAATGGGTCATTGCAGTAGGCAATCCTTTCGGTCTGAACAACACTGTCACAGCAGGTATCATCTCTGCAAAGGCTCGCTCGTTAGGTGCCAACGGTGTGGAGAGTTTCATACAGACTGATGCCGCCATCAATGCTGGAAACTCGGGCGGTGCATTGGTCAACACACAGGGCGAGCTGGTAGGTATCAACGCCATGCTCTATTCGCAGACAGGTTCATACGCAGGCTATGGTTTCGCTATTCCTACCTCTATAATGAATAAGGTAGTAGACGACCTGAAGAAATATGGCAGTGTACAGCGCGTGATGCTCAGCATTCAGGGAAGCGATGTGCTCAACTACATCAACTCACAGAAGGAAAATGGCAAAGAAGTTGATTTAGGCACCAATGAAGGTGTATATGTTGCCAAAGTGGATGAGGACGGAAACGGAGCCGACGCAGGCTTGAAGGAAGGTGACATCATAACCAAGGTAGACGGCAAGAAGGTGACCAAGATGGCTGAACTCCAGGAAGCCCTCAACGGCAAACGCCCTGGCGACAAACTCTCTATCACCTACTTACACAACAAGAAGAGCTACACCAAGAGCATCACACTCAAAAATGCTCAAGGCAACACTTCGGTCATCAAGAGTGCCGATCTGGATGTATTGGGTGGAACCTTCCGTCCTGTGACAGAAGCACAAAAGAAGGAACTTGGCATCAAATATGGTCTGGAGGTATTGAAGGTTGGAGCTGGCGCACTCAAGGATGCCGGAATTTCGCGCGGACTTATTATCCAGCGTGTAAATGATACGAACATCACCACGCTCGATGACTTGCAGAAGATAGTAAAGAGTGCATCCACAAGCAAGGAGCCAGTACTCTACATTCAGGGTGTATGGCCTACAGGCAAGAAGTCATACTTCGCCGTGCCTCTTCAGAAAGACTAAGCAAAACAAAGTCAATTATTGAGGGGCAAGACCAAGCCTGAGAAATGATAATAAATAAGTAAAACAGTTCTATAAATAAAAAAATAGCAGATATTTTCTCAAATATCTGCTATTTTTTTTGCACATATCGACAAAAAAGCGTATTTTTGCATCTACGAACAAAAAATAATGCTAACCATGAGACAACTGAAAATATCAAAGTCGATAACCAACAGAGAGAGTGCATCACTTGAAAAATACCTTCAAGAAATTGGGCACCAGGATCTTCTCACAGCAGATGAGGAGGTGGAACTGGCTCAACAAATCAAAAAGGGTGACCGCAAAGCACTTGAGAGATTGACGAAGGCCAACCTTAGATTTGTCGTTTCCGTCGCCAAGCAATATCAGAACAAGGGTCTGAGCTTACCCGACCTCATCAACGAGGGAAACCTCGGCTTGATAAAAGCAGCCGAAAGATATGACGAGACAAGAGGCTTCAAGTTTATCTCTTATGCTGTATGGTGGATTAGACAAAGCATTTTGCAGGCCATAGCAGAGCAAAGCCGCATCGTACGCCTCCCGCTCAACCAGGTGGGAAGTGTCAATCGTATCGCCCGCGAACTGAACAAGTTTGAGCAGGAAAACGAGCGCAAGCCCAGTGTGGAAGAAATGGCCGACCGCATAGACCTTCCCGAGGAAAAGATCGCAGAGGCGATGAAGATCAATACGCACCATGTAAGCATGGACGCACCTTTCGCCGACGGCGAGGACAACAGCCTGCTTGACTTCCTGCCCAACACCGACTCACCTTCTACCGACAACGTACTCGATCAGGAATCGCTACGAACAGAGATAGGAAGAGTGCTCGATGTTCTCAACGACAGAGAGCAGAAAGTGATAAAAGCTTTCTTTGGCATCGGCATGCAAGAAATGACCCTCGAGGAAATTGGAGACAAATACAACCTCACCCGCGAAAGAGTAAGACAGATTAAGGAGAAGGCAATTCGCAGGCTGAGATACAACACGAAAAGTAAAACGCTGAAGACCTACTTAGGCCAGTAAGCAATATCCATAACAGAAGAAACAGAAAATGAAACTTAGAAAATCAGTATTTGCAGCAATTGCTGCCACATTGCTTATCGCTGTCAGCATGCAGGCCAAAGACGAGATGAAGCGAATTTATATCTTTGGATTTGCATCATCGTTCAACGATTCTATCGTATGCTTCACCGATGTGCAGGCAGTAGACTCTGCCTGGCTCAACAGCAAGAACCACTTCCTGGTAAGCAGAGAAGATTACTCTTACCAGTTGCGCGACTATTTAGAGGGAGAAGGTTACAAACACCCCACCTGCATGGTAAGCTACAGCACAAACCTGAAAAAGCTGACCAAGAAATATAACAAAATGCGCAACAGCTATACCGCTCAACCCAAGAAATCCAAAAACAAAAGCGGTATGATAGAGGATGCAGCACCAAAATATCAGGTTAAAATCATCGGTATGGACCGTTTCATATTCTCGGGTATTAAGCCCGACTATGAGGTCAACGAAGAGGTGGCTCAGAAGCCAGCCAAGAAGATTAAGGCAAAAGACGCACTGAAACAACAAAAGAAAAAGAAGCGTAATGCAAAATGAGAACTTCTTTAGCATAGCCGAACTCGACATCAAAATCTGTTTTGCCGAGTCACCATTCAACGGCATGCATCTTATCCCATCATTAGAACCCTTCAGAGAGAAAAATCTGAAGGGTGAACTTTTTTTTCAACTCTCGGTTGACGATACCCTGAGCCCCTACCCAAAGGAAAAGCGCAAACGCATCAGAGCCTTTGATACTGGAAATGGAAACACCATCGTCGATAAACTCGACAATGGCGGATACCAGTATATCATCAAGGACATACAAGGTGCCAACTGCTGCCTGTTGCTGACCAATAAAGACTTCAGCGACTGCCAATGCGCACTGAACGGTAACTACAACATGCGAAAATTCGGACTCAACAATGCCCTGATGCTCATCTTTGCCTTTGCAGGAAGCAAGATAGAAACACTCTTGCTGCATGCATCACTTGTAAGGCAAAACGGATATGGCTATGCCTTCATTGCCAAGAGCGGAACGGGAAAGAGTACACAGGTGAGCATGTGGCTGCGCTATCTGTCGGGGTGCGACTTGATGAACGACGACAACCCTATCCTACGAATCATAGACGGTACACCTTATATATATGGTAGTCCCTGGAGCGGAAAGACACCATGCTATCGCAACGTAAAAGCAAAACTCGGTGCCATCACCCGCATAGACCGCGCACAAAAGAACTATGTGGAAAAGCTATCACCAGCAGAAGCCTTTGCATCCATACTGCCATCTTGTTCTTCTATGAAATGGGATCTGGATATTTTCAACAATATCTGCAATACCATCAGCCATCTTGTTGAGCTGTCGGATATCTACACCTTGCACTGCCTTCCCAATCGCGAGGCTGCCATTGTATGCAACCAAGCAATCAGAAAAGCATAACCCCATTCTGTATAAGATTTTATATGATGAAAGAGACTACATTACAAGTAACGGAAATACAGTTTCCTAATGCGCAGCTACTGCCCGAAATCATTAAGTTGCTTAATGAGGGACACACTGTCACCCTGCAGCTCAGGGGCTTTTCCATGCGTCCATTCCTGGAAGACAAGCGCGACAAAGCCCTGCTTGCCAAACGCGAGATATACAATATCGGTGAGCCTGTATTGGCAGAAATCAGTCCTCGCCACTATGTACTGCATCGCATCATCAAAATTGAGGGCGAGGACGTCACACTGAAGGGCGACGGAAACCTCACAACAGAAAGTTGCAAGATGAAAGACATCAAGGCTATAGCTGTGGGATTCTACAGAAAAAGCCATCAAACACTCGACAGAATTGACGGCAGGAAATGGAGAATCTACTCTGCCATCTGGACTGCCTTGTCGCCTTGCCGAAGGTATTTGCTGGCCTTTTATCGCAAGATATGGATTCCGTTTTTCGGAATCATGTAATACAAGTAGTATAAGTGAAAGAGTTGAAAAGAATCTATTTTCTAAACACCTTCACTTCTTCTTTTATACGTTGAATTTACACCTTATTCTATTATCTCAGCCTGTTTCCATTGGTCTACCAACAGCCGAGCATCACGAGTGGCAGTTTCCTCATCCACCTCGTACATTTCTATCAACAGATCAACCAGGTCTTTCACCTCAAAGTCTTTTCCCTGAATGCTGTTCCACAAGTAAGCAGAACTTTCATTCATGCTGATGATATTGCTGAAATCAATATTCTCCTCGCCTTCTGCCACGAGAATGTTTTCCCCACAAACAGTACGAAGATTGAATCCGTTCTTAGCTTTCATACTCTAATCGTCTTTATTTCATATTTTCGTTAAACCAATTCACAATCTGGCGCAAGAGATGTCTGCGGCAGTTGCCTCCATATATGCTATGATTACGATTGGTATAATATATCTCCTTAAAATCCTTGTCTGCCTGAACCAAAGCCTCGGCATACTCGAATGTATTCTGTGGATGAACATTATCATCAGCCATGCCATGACACATAAGCAAAGCTCCATGCAAGTTGTCAACACGCTCTATGGGATTGGTCAGATAGCCAGCGGCATTCTCCTGAGGTGTACGCATATAGCGCTCAGTATACACCGTGTCATAATAGCGCCAGTTGGTGGGAGGTGCCACAGAAACACCTGCCTTGAATACAGGACGGCCCTCACTCATACTCATCAGTGTGCAGAATCCACCAAAGCTCCATCCCCAGATACCGATACGGTTTTTATCTACGAAAGGAAGACCGCCTAAATAAAGAGCTGTCTCTACCTGATCTTTTGCCTCTAAGTCACCCAGTCTGAGATAAGTACATTTCTCAAAGGCTGCTCCTCTGCCTCCAGTGCCACGACCATCTACACAAACGACAATATATCCTTCCTGGGCCAGATAATAGTCGAAGGCTCCTCCATTACCCATACTTCCTGTACTCCATGCATCCTTTACCTGCTGGTTACCCGGACCAGAATACTGGAACTGTATAACGGGATATTTCTTGTTGGCATCAAAGTCTACAGGTTTCACCATCCATCCATCCAGTTTCACTCCCTCGGATGTGGTGAAAGAGAAAGGTTCACGCTTTCCCCAATTATACTGGGCAACCTTGTCGAGCAACTCCTTATTGTCCTCCAACACTCTTACCACCTTTCCACGATTGGTACGCGAGGTGAAGACATAAGGATGACTGTAACTGCTCCAAGTATTGAAGAAATAACGATAATCACCCGAGAATATGGCAGCATTGTTTCCACGTGCATCAGTAAGTCTTTCGGTCGTGCCGTTGGCATGTGCCACATAGACCTGTCTGTCGTGCGGACTCAACATGCTTGACTGGAAATAGATATCACCCGTTTTCTCATTCATGCCATATACATCAGTCACCTCATAGTCACCCTTTTCTACCTGGCGAATCAACTTCCCCTTAATGTCGTACAGATAAAGATGCATAAAGCCGTCGCGATCACTGGGCAGTAAGATGTACTTATTGCCTACACGAGTCCATTCCACCACTTCTTCCTTCACATACTTGGGCACACTCTCTTTAATCACCAACTTCGCCTCACCCGTAAAAGGATTGAAAGAATAAAGATTCAGTTCGTCCTGATGTCTGTTCATCGTAAAGGCTATCATACTCTTGGCATCAGGAGCCTGCTTTACGCGAGGAATATAACCGTCCGAAGCCAAAGGTACATTCATGCGTACTGTCTTGCCGGCTTTCACATCATAACTCCAAAGGCTCACCACAGAGTTGTCCTGACCAGCCTTGGGATACTTATAGGAATATTCACCTGGATAATCGGCATACTGTTTCAAGGCAGGCTTCTGACCGCAGAACAACTGCAGGGAGTAAGTCTTCACCTTCGACTCATCATAACGAATCCAGCTGAGTGCAGTTCCGTCAGCATTCCAAGCAAAAGCCTTATTGAAACCAAACTCTTCTTCGTTCACCCAGTCAGGGATACCATTAATGATTTCATTGAACTTGCCGTCGTTTGTAACCTGTACCTCCTTCTTACCATCTGTGATAAAAAGATTGTTCTCTCTTACAAAAGCCACATGGCGGGAGTCTGGTGACCATGTAGCCACCTGCTGGTTCTCTCCATCCGACAACTTGAGCAAAGACTTGCTGGCAATGTCGTAAATGAAATACTCTGCTGTAAAAGAACGGCGATAAATACTCTTACGCTTGGTAAGAATGAGCATTCGCTTTCCGTCAGGACTCAGTTCGTAACCATCTACCGACTCAAAGGGAGCCTTGCATACTGCAGCATCAAACAAGACTGTCACCTGCTTGCCAGTCTTAAACGAATAACTCACGATTTGACTTCCATCGTTGCTGATAGAAGCATACAGGTCGGTGCCTTCTATCGGATTCACTCCGCTGACATAAGAAGCTGTGAAACATCTCGAAGTAATATCCTCCAAGTCCAACTTCTCAGCTGCCTGTATAGATGACACCATCATAAAGGTTGCTATAAATATAATAAGTTTCTTCATAATCAGTCTTTGTGCAATGCCTTGATAGGCGAATCATCCTTGCACTCCAGCAACTGCCGTACGGTTATCTTTGGATTACGCTTCAGATAACTGCTGATGGTCTTTACATAACTTGTGGTAAAGACTTCCTTGTTCATCGCCTTATTCACCACCCACATGATTTTTCCCATGTGAAGGTCTCGGTCAAGCTGCGAACGATTATCAAAATCATCCATAGGATAAATGCTCAACAGATAGAAGGTAAGGCAATCCGGAACAATATAAGTTCGTGACATGGTAGCCCGTTGCTGGGCTGTATAAAATTTCTTGTATAGCGGATACTCGCTGCCCATATACTTGTCAAGCGAAATTCCTACAGAGTGTTCACCCACCACGATACTTTGGTCGAGCGCTCCTATCTGTGCATAGAAAGAAGGCTGCTGCAACTCTGGCATCCAGGCGTTCAGACGTTCAAACGATTCCTTCAACTGCTGGTTGATATCATCCATATTGGCATACTCAGCCTCAGCATCGGCAATAAGCGCCTGCAGAGTAGAGTCCTGATAGAACATCAGAAACCGATTGCTGATATTGGCATCAGTAATCGTGCCCAACTGAAGCATCTTCTCTATCAACGTACGTGTTTCTATCGGATAATCGGTATTCATCTGCTGCAAGGCAGAGAAATCTCCTGTTGTCAGATAACGACTTTCCAGACGATCATAGCGCTGTACGGAAAGTACAGCAGCTTCTGCT
>ERZ1034723.259-NODE-259-length-30815-cov-4.398082_pt1 | contig 30815 bp, 40 predicted proteins | sample MGYA00520637_ERZ1034723 | MGnify/ENA primary metagenome ERZ1034723 (study PRJEB33766, sample SAMN09781719) | gut metagenome | biome: gut microbiome | host: Homo sapiens | place: Madagascar | study: EMG produced TPA metagenomics assembly of the PRJNA485056 data set... | reverse complement strand
GCGCAAGCAAGACCAAAAGCTCCATGCTGGGGTGGATGTTTTCTGGCGGTTCGCCGGAGGACGACAGCGACCTGAACGGTGCAACACTCCGGCAAAGGGCAAGAGACCTCGACATGGGCGGAGGCCTTGCCAGAGCAGGCGTCAGCACGGAGACGACAACGGTTATCGGAACGGGGCTGATCCCCAAACCCGCAATCGACTACGAAGCGCTTGGCTTAACGGAGGAAGCGGCGAAGGAATGGGAGAAAATAGCCAAGCGAGAGTTTTCTTTCTGGTCGGGGAGCAAATTCTGCGACGCGGCGGAGAAGAAAAACTTTTACCAGCTTCAGAGCCTTGCCTTTCGGTCGATGCTGACAAGCGGCGACGTTATCGCGCTTCTGCCGATGTACGAATCGGTCGGAAGCCCATATGCGCTGCACATTCAGTTATTGGAAGCGGACAGAATGGGTACGCCGGACAGCAACGGAGAGAGCACAAGCAAGGACACGGACAGCGGGAACGCGCGCATTGTAGACGGCGTGGAGGTGGAAAGCGACACGGGGCGCGTAGTTGCGTATCACTTTTCCAGCAGACATCCGTTGAATGAAACGGACACGCGGCAAATCGAATACACCCGCATTGAAGCCTATGGAAAGGACACCGGCATGCCGAATGTACTTCACATTTATGTGCCGGACAGACCGGAGCAGTATCGCGGTGTGCCGATGATGGCACCGGTGATCGAGCAGGTGAAGCAACTTGAGCGGTATTTGAACGCGGAGCTGACAGCCAGCCTGATTTCCTCGATGTTTACCCTTTTTATCACAAGCGACCCCAACGACAACAACATCGCATCGGCGGTTGATGATTCCGTTGAGGACGACGAGCAGACGACAAGCAGCACGCCGCAAAATGCGCTCCATATGCGCGCAGGCGCGATTTATGAGCTTGCCCCCGGACAGAAGCCGGCAGGGGTCAGCCCGACCCGCAATAACTCTGCATTTTCCACGTTTGTAGATGCGGTCTGCACACAGATCGGCGCAAGCGTGGAGATGCCCAAGGAAATTCTGCTCAAAGCATTTACCAAATCGTACAGCGCGAGCCGAGGGGCGCTGACGGAATACTGGCGCAAAATTCCAAGGGCGCGGCGGGATTTCATTGCGGATTTTTGCCAGCCGGTCTATGAGGCGTTTCTTGCCGAAGCCATCGCGATTGGACGCATTGAAGCGCCCGGTTTTTTTGACGACCCGGTGATTCGCGCGAGCTGGTGCAAATGCAACTGGATTGGCAGCACGATGCAGCAGCTTGACCCGCTCAAGGAAGTCAGCGCCGCCGAAAAGCGGATTTTGCTGAATCTCTCCACGCAGGAGCGGGAAGCGGCGGAGTTCAACGGGAGCGACTGGAACGAAAACATCATCCAGCGCAAGCGCGAAGTTGCCGCATGCGCCGAGCTTATCGCGATGGGCGGCGAGCAGGGGAGCGAAACGGATGCGCCAGATCCAAACGCACCGCCGGAAGGCGACGAGGAAGCGGATAACGAGACGGAAGCAATGAAGGAGGAAGTGACAAGCGATGAATCGGCCTAAGCTGTTTTTTGAGGCGCGAATGAGCGCCGACGACGCCAAGGTCGGAAACGTGTATATCAGCGGTCCGATCACGAGCTGGGCATGGGAAGAGCTCAACGAGACGAGCGGCAAACAGGTGCAGCGCGCGCTTGACAGCGTGAAAGACGCTGAAACGCTGAACATCTACATCGACAGTCCGGGCGGATATCTGGACGAGGGCATGACGATGATGAGGCTGCTCAAGGAGCACGCGGCCAAGGAAAAACATGCGTACTGCATGGAATGTGCGAGCGCGGCAACGCTGCTGCTGATTCCCTGCACGAGGGTGACGGCTTATGAGGGCGCGGAATTTCTCATTCACATGCCGCGCGGGATGGCCGAGGGAACGCCGGAGGAAATCATTCGTTACGGCGAGGCGCTGCAAAAGCGCGCGGACAGCGTGGCGGGGCTTTACGCGAGCCGCATGACGGGAAAGACGGCAGAGGAAATCGGCCAGATGATGAAGGACGAGACGTGGATGACGCCAGAGGAAGCGGTTATCTGCGGTCTGGCGGATGATATCGCCCCCATCGCCCCGCAAGGCGGCGTGATTACGATGTGCGCAGCGCGGAGCGATGAAGAAGAAGCGGCGATTGCGCGCATGCTGGGTTATAAGCCGCGTCCCCATCGGGAAGGGCGCGTTGCCCGCATGAACAAAAACAACGGCAAGAGCACGCCCATCTCCGGCGTGGTTTGCAATAAAGACAAGGAGGAAAAAAAGAGTATGACGCTGGAAGAACTGAAGAAGGAAGCGCCGGAGCTGGTGGAAAGCATCATGCAGGCCGGACGCAACGAGGGTGTGCAGCAGGAGCGCGCCCGCATGAAGGCACTGGACGACATCTGCGACGAATCGAGCCGGGACATCATCGCCGAGGCGAAATACGGCGAAACGCCGATGAGCGCGCCGGAGGCGGCAATGGCGATTTTGACGCAGATGCGCAACAGTCAAAAAGCCTCGGATAAGAACGATGGCGCAAATTATATGGCCAAGCGCAAGAAAGAAACAAGCAGAATGAGCGACGTCAAGGCGGGCGAATCCAAGGACAACGACCCCGCCCGACGCGACGAAGACGAAATCGACGCGCTGGCTCAGATGATGGCAAGCGCACAGCGACGGTATTAACCCGTCATGTGCAATTCCCCGCCACAGGGGAAACAGCATAGCGGACGAAACGAACGATTTGGAGGGAATCATATGGCAGCGAAGGAAATGTATGGAAACCTTGGACAGAGCAGAGATTTTTCTCTGTTGGCCGGAACGGGCACGGAGCGCACGGTCGGCGTAGCCGTGAAGCCCGGAAGCGGACTGCTCGCGCGCGGAACGATTATCCAGATGGGCGCGGACGGGCTTTATGTGCCTGCCGAAACGGGCAAGATGGCAGACGGCGCTTGCGCGGTGCTTGAAAGCGACACGCAGACGGGCAGCGAGGTCAAGGGCGTTGCGCCCAGCGCGCTTGCCTACTCCCATGGTTTCTTTCTCAAGAGCAAACTCTCGCTCAAGACGGGCAAACTGACAGCGGCGGATCTGTTGGAACTGCGCCGTCAGGGGATTACGACCGACAATATGGACGGCGAACTGAACAACGAGGTTGCGGGCGGTTAATTTCAACCACCCCATAAACGCTTCGCGAAACGCGGGGCGTTTTTTTCATGGAAAAAAGGAGGAAAAAAGATATGGCATCCATCACGTATGATGTGCAGAAGCAGATTAAGGCGATTGAAAAGACGCCGCCGATTCACACGTTTCTCTATGACACGTTCGTGCAGAACGAGGGCGCAGTGCTCGCCGAGGACGCTTACTGGGACTACCGCAAAAACGGTGTGGCGATGGCGCCTTTTGTGACGCCGGGCGCAGGCGGCAAGGCCATTGAGCGCGACACGTTTGAAACGCTGGGCATGACCTTCCCGACGATTGCGCCGGAGCGCATTGTCGTGCACAAGGACTACGCCGAACAGCGCAGTTTCGGCGAAGAGGTTTACGGCAGCCTTGACCCGCAGAGCCGCCTTGCGCGGATTATGGCGAAGGATCTTGCCGACCTGCGGTATTCGATTCAGATGCGAAAGGAATGGATGACGGCGCAGGTCCTTTTCACGGGTCAGCTTGACGTTGTGGAGTATCTGGACGGCGGCCTGACCGCAAAGACCGTGCGTCAGGCGCAGTTCAATTTCACCAACAACTACATCCCTGACAAGAAGTGGGGCGAAGCTGGGTACAGCGTGTACGACACGTTCCGCGCGATGGGGGACATGGTACACGAAGGAAACGGAACTGTCAGCATCGCCGTGTTCGGCCCGGAAGTGCGGAGTTTCATTGAAAAAGACCCGGAACTGCTCAAAATGCTCGATACGCGCAATGCGTACTTTGGTCGCATTGAGCCGGGAAAGACGGACTTGCAGCGGGGTACGGAGCATATCGGCACACTGCCCAACGGCGTTGAGCTGTACTGCTACATGGGACAGTACCGCGAAACGCTTAAAGGCGCAGCGGCGAATTACATCCCCAAGGGAAAGATTCTGGTGGGTTCGCCGAAACTTCTGCGCGCGATGTTCGGCCCGGTGGCGCAGGTCGAAAAGGAAGGCGAACTGCCGAAGATTTACGCCAAGGAAGAAGTGCCGTTCCGCTACTCCAAGACGGGCGGGGACAGCGTGATGCAGCGCCTGACCAGCCGACCGGCGATCATTCCCTACGACGTGGATGCATGGGCAATCGGAACGGTGCTGTAAGCGCCGTTCCTTCGAATGTGCCGAAAGCGCCTAAAAGGGACAGGCGCAGAAGAAACCGAATAACGAGAAAAGAGGTTCACAATGGCGATTTTTGCGGTATGGCACGTCGGAATCGGGAATAAGCGCTACAAGCCCGGTGAAAGACTGCCGGAAGTGGATGACGCGACGTGGAAGCGCCTTGCCGAAGCGGGAGCGATTCGCACGGTGTACGAGGAAAATCCGCCGACGTCAGCGGATTTTGATACGCAGGCGACGGCTGGAGCTGGCGACCATGGCGATCCGGTTGGTCCAAAGGGCGAACCGGGAGTGCCTATTCTGACTGAGGACGAAGAGGACGACGATGACGCGCTGCCCGAAATCGACGCGGCGGAAGGAATTGTCGAAGAAGAACCGCCTGTCAGGTCTGCGAAGAGAAAGAAGGCGCGCGCGTGAGCCTTGCGGATCGCTTGAAAGAGGATGTAACCCACATTTTCTTTCGAGAGAGCGAATTTGCACGGCGGCACAGTTTCAATGGCACAGAAATCCTCTGCATCGTTGACGGCGAGGACAGGCAGAAGAATAAGAACATGAACGCCATATCCATCGAATGGGATGCGGGCGTGCATCTTATCACCCTTCGCGTTCCGGACGGACAGCTCGCCGACACGCCGCTTGAAGGGGAAATGATAACATTCGACGGCAGGCTTTACGCTGTGATTCAGGTTACGGACAATGAAGGCGAATGGATCATCGAACTGCGGTCTTCGGAGGCGAGAACGATTTTATGAAACGCGAGTTTGCATCCGTCCCCATGCCGGAAAAGCGGGCGCAGGCGCGCGGCGGCCTGACCTACGAGGAGAAGCGGCACATGCTGCGCGACTGGGTTTACGAGAACTGCTGCAAAGGACGGCAGATGAAAACCCCTGTTCCGCGCGGCAGGGATTATGATGTGAAATGGGCGGAACCGAACTGCTTCGGAGGCGACAATTACCCTGCGCGCGCAAGGGACATCAAGAATCCCTACTCTGTTGCGCCCAGCATCCTCATTACGGGCGTATCGTTCAAGCCGTATGCAGAGACGAGCGAATATCTGGACAGCCGACAGAAGGTTTCAAGGCCGAAAAATGTTGGCAGTACCATGACGCTAAACCTGATTCACGCCGTCTATGACCCCGGAGAGCGGATGACCGTTCGGCAGAAAGAAAACGCGCAGGGAGAACCCATCCAAGACGGAGACCCACACGAGATGCTGCTGACGGACGAGGCAATGGACACGGGCAGCATGATTTTGTGGCAATGGATGGAGGACACGGCATCCGCCATCCATGCCGCGTTGAGCATCGCTGGCATGACGGTAAAAGACGACAGCATCATTATCGAGCCGTTGACGGAGAACGAATCCGTCAGCGATAGAAGGCCGGTATACTTCGGCGTTGTGCAGGTGACGCTTATCGGACTGAACAGAGAAATGCAAAGCCCAGAGCTTTCGGCTTTGCTTGATTAAAAAGGAGTGTGAAAAAATTGTATAAGCACGGCAACTATGCGGTGTTCAACATGGATGAGGCGCATGAGGCATCGGCCAGCAAAGGCAACTATGCGCCGGTTTACGTCGGCGCTCTGCCGGTTCACACCGTTGCGGGCGGCGGCGCAAATGTGAACAAGCCGATTCTGCTGACGGACTTTGCGTCGGCGGTTAAGGCAGTCGGCTACACCGACGACTGGGCAAACTACGACCTGTGCGAAGCGCTGTATACGCACTTTGTACTGGCGGAGAACGGCCCGATTGTCGTCATCAACGTTTTCAACCCGGCCACAAAGAAGAAGAACAAGGAGACCACGGTTCAGGCAACGGCCAATCAGGCCATTCTCGGGGACATGGGCAATGTGATTCTTGACAGCTTTACGGTAACGGGCAAGACGCGGGACGTGGATTATACCCTTGCGTATGACTATGTGAGTGAAAGGATCATTCTGCGCGGACTGCGTAAGGGCGCGCTTGAAGGCAGCCTGTCCATCACCTACGACGAAGTGACGCCGGGCATTGAAGCGGCGGATGTGATCGGCGACACGGACAATGAAGGCACAAACAGCGGATTGTACCTCATCCGCCACGTTTATCAGGAGACGGGCAAAATTCCTACGCGGCTGCTTTGCCCTGGTTTTTCGCACATTCCCACCGTCCATGAGGCGATGGAGACGGTCTGCAACCAGATCGGCGGCCATTTCGACGTATTCATGTTCACGGACCTGCCGCTTCAGAACGATGAGAGCGAAGCACTCAAGCCGTCCAGCGTAGCAGCGTGGAAGGAGAGCAAAGGCTACAACCGCGACAACGAAAAGACGCATTGGCCGCGCTGGGCCGGCGTGGACGGGCGGCTGTATCACCTTTCGGTGCTGGACGCGGCCAACTTGCAGACGCTCGAAAACGCCGCGAATGAACTGCCGTACCAGACGGCCAGCAACACGGCCATCCTCATTTCCGGCAAACCGTACTACGGAGAGGGAATTTCCCTTGTGCTTGACGAGGAACTGGTTGATGAGACGCTGGGGCAGTACGGCATTACCAGCGCGGTTTACCACGGCGGGAAATGGGTGCTTTGGGGCAGCCATTGCGCAAGCTATGTTCCGGGCAACGCGAATGCGCTGAACCTGTATGAAAGCACGCTGATGATGATGTATCATCTTGCAAACGATTTCCAGATTCGACGCGCGGATGAGATCGACAAGGTGGTTTCCGTCAACCGGATTCAGCAGATTGCGGCAGAGGAACAGGCCAACCTTGACGCGCTGGTTGCCGTCGGCGCGCTGCTCTACGGCAAGGCCTATTTTGTGCTCAACGACAGCGTGAAGTCGGATATGCTTGCCGGTGATTTTGCCATGCGCTGGGAAATCACGCAGAACATCAACATCAAGAGCATCACGGGCACGGTGCAGCGCACGGACGAAGGGCTTGTGGCCTACTACGACGAGCTGATTGCGCTCAACGAGTGAAAGGAGGAAGGAAAGCATGAGCATGAACAAGCAGGTGCACAACAAGGTGATTGACCAGCGCCTTTTTGACGGCTCTACGCAGGTGGAGGACGTGACCAGCGTGGACACGCCCGAAATTGAGTTTGTCAGCGACGAAGTGGACATTCCCGGCGCGACGGCCAAGATCAACATCGTAAACCCTTATCAGGTCAGCGCTATGACGGTTACGATCAACCACAACCACGGAAACGGATGCGACGGTCTGAACACGCCTGAGCTGCACCAGATCGAGCTGCGCATGGCGCGGCAGGTTATCTCCACGGCGAACGGCAGCTCGAAGCCCAAATCGACCAAGGTGCGTTTTTCCGGCACCCCGATGAAGGTATCGCGCGGTTCGATTGAGCGGGGCAACCCGCGCGGTATGAGCGTGCAGTACAGCGTACAGCGGTACGAAGAAGAAGAAAACGGAAAAACCATCATCCTGATTGACGCGCTGGCGGGCATTTTGCAGATCAACGGCAAGGATTATGCGAGTACACTGAACAGGATTCTGAACTGACCTAAGAGCGGGAAACCGCTCTTTTCTTTCTTTTGTCATTGTTGTCATTGCAGGGAAAAATGATACGATTTGAGCCGATGGGTCACGCTATAATGATAAAAGCAAGAAAAGACGAAGGGAAGGAAAGACCATGAGAGAGGAAATGAAAAACCTTTTGGAAATGCCGATTGAAGAGCTGATGCAGATGTCTGTAGAGGAACTTGAAAAATACAGCGAAGAAGAACGCGCGCAGGCATGGCGCAGGGTTGCGGCGGAAAGGCTCAGGGAGACGTCGGCGGGCGTGCTTCACCTTTTTCAGCCGATGCGGAGCAGAGGCGAGGCAGTCAGCGAACTGCACTATGATTTCTCCGTACTCACAAGCCGGGAGTTTATCGCCTGCATGGACGCAGATCGAAGCAACCGGGACATGAACACCATCAGCCGCACACAGGCGCTCAGGCTGTACTACAAAATGCACGACAAGGTAGAGCGGCCTATTAGCGGACTGGATGCGCATGACCTTGAAGAACAGGCATGCATTGCGGACACAGATGCCATGGTGGAAAGAGCTGCCGCTTTTTTTACATCGTCGAAACTGGTGACGAAAGTGGGTCTGTAAAAAACATGGTGCTGGTCGGGCGGTACACCTGCACGCCATATCCTATGCTGCTGGATATGCCCATTCTCGATTACATCCGGCTGGAAAATGCGGTTTGCGAAATCCTTCAAGAGGAAAGCGAAAGAAGGAATGAAAAAGCGTGAAACTATATATTGAACAAACGGACATTGAAAAAGAAATCACGGAGGCCGTCGTTACGGACAGCGCGGGCGGACAGGCAGATAGTTTGCGCGTCACACTGGCAGACGGCAGGCTGCTTGACCAATGGGATATCCGGCAGGGGCTGCGAATCGAGATGACGGAAGGCGGATTCACGACGGGGGAAATGGAGCTTCGCGACGTAAAGACGCGCATGGGTAGCGTAACCCTGAATGCGGTGAGCCTGCCCTACGCCGCGCGGCAGGAAGGATGGAACTGCTACGAGAACATCTCATTGACCGATTTGCTCAAAATCGGGGCGAAGGAGATGGGGCTGAAAGGCGTGAAGTTCTACGGCGTGAAAGGAGAAACCGTGTTGCGCCGTGTGGTGCGCCGTGGGCAGACATGGCCGAGGTTTCTTGCACATGTGTTGAAGCTGGAAAGCGCGACCATCAAACTTTCAGACGGGTATCTGCTTGCGATTGATTACCAGACGTTTTTTTCTGGCGACGGCGCACAGGCTGTGCTGGACGAGGAAAGCAGGCCGAATCTGGTCAGAATGCCAAAGTGCCGGTATATGACTGTCAGAACCGGACTTCTCATCGCGAGGGCGGAAGATACATCGGTTTCCGGCAGCGCAAGCAAGACCTTGACCGACGAACAAATCTACTCCACAGAACAGGCGATGCGCGCGGCGCGCGGCTTGTTATTGAGCAGAAACATGGAAAGTGAGATTTATACACGGGAAATTTCGCTGAACGCGGGGCTGGCGGCGATGAGCCGGGTTTGCGTGCTGGGGAGCGGCGCAGCAAGCGGAAAGTGGTTTGTACACCAATGTGCACACGACTTTATCCACCGAAAGACGCTGCTTACGCTTTACCGATATGTGACGAGTATCAAAATTTGAAACGTTTTTCTCAAATCCGCTGACGTCAGCGGATTTTGTTTTTTGGAGGAAAAGCATGACCTACGGGACGGTGATTGAACGCGGAAGAGCGGCGCGGCAGACCGAAGACGGCAAGTGGATCGTGGAAAGCATTGATCGGGACGGCGTGAACACCTTGCCGCTCGGCGCGATTGGAGAGGTGAAGGCTGGCGACATTGTTCTTTTCTGCGAATTTGCAGACGGAGAAGGCATGATTTTCGGCGTATTCAAGTGAGAAAGGAGGCGGGAAAATGGCCGGGAAACAGCAGGAATTGAAAAGTGTTATTTCCGTCTACGGCAAGGCGGACGGCTCGCTGGACACGCTCGCCAAGAAAATCAAGAGTTTCGGCGATAACGTCAGCAAAATCGGCGGCGCGATGACCATGATGACCGCCCCGATTATTGCGGCGATCAAAACAAGCACATCGCTTTACACCGACTACGACGATATTCTGCGCAAAATTCAGGCGGCGGGGAATTACAGCCCAAAGCAGATGCAAACCATCGGCGACGCAGCCAGACAGGCGGGCGCAGACACAAGGTATATGGCCAGCGATGCGGCAAGCGCATTTTTATCGCTGACACAGGCAGGCGTGCAACTGGAAAACAGTCTTGATACCCTGCCGACCCTTCTGAACGCGGCGGCGGCGGGCGATATGGAACTCGCTACCGCAAGCGATCTGCTCATTTCTAACGTCTATTCACTTGGTAAAGCGTTTGAGAAAAACGACGTAGCCGCCTACATGGACAAAGTGGTTACGGCAGCGGACGCAAGCAACACAAACGTGCAGGAAATGATGGAGGGCGTCAGCAAAATCGGCGCAGCAGGACGCCTTTTTGCAGGCGGCGACAGCGAGCTGCTGGCATTTCTGGGCATGCTGGCGAATCTGAACATGAAAGGCACAACGGGCGGCATTAACGCCCGAAACATGATTATCAGCCTGCTTGCGCCGACGAAAAAAGCGGCAACGCTGATAAACTCGCTGGAAATCAGCGAGGAAGAGCTTGACGAGACGCTGGAAGGCATCGACTTGAAGAGCGCATCTGCCGCCATGGAAAAAATGGGGCTTGAGACGGTCGATGCAACCGGAAAAGTGCGTCCCATGGTCGATATTCTGACCGATCTGAAAAACGCGACGGACGGCATGGCCGACGACGAAAAGGCGAACGTGCTGTACAGCGTTTTTGGAAAACGGACATATCCGGCTGTCATGGGATTGATGGAACTGCTTGGCCAGTACCCTGATCTGCTTGAAAAAATCGGCACATCGGCAGGCGCGACGCAGCGGAAGGCCGAGACGCTGGAAAGCGGCATCGGCGGCAGTGCGCGCACACTGAAAAGCGCGTTTGAGGAATTAAAAATTTCCATTTCCGAAGTGTCGAGCGATAAAGTCATGGAATGGATGAGCAAGGCGCGCAACTTTCTGCTGGACGCCTCGGATTGGCTCAATGGGCTTGATCCGGAGACGGTCAACACCTTCCTTGACACGGTTGTGAGCATTGCAGGAATGGGCGCAGGACTATTCGTTGCTGGGAAAGGCATCAGAGTTTTTTCTGACGTTTTGAAAGCAGTATCAACACCGGGCGGTGCAATTGCCCTTGGCGCGGCGGCTTTGGTGACACTTGGCATTGCCATTGCCAGTGCGCAGGATGCGGCAGCAAGGGAAGACCTTGAAAAGCACTTCGGAACGCTCGAAATCGACAGCGAGAAGGTTTCTGCGTGGATCGGCTCGATGAGCAGTGCCTACGAAACCGCGGCTGAAAGCATCGGCAGTTACGGGGAAGCGGTGAAGGCGGCGGGCGAAAACTATGAGGGTTATGTTCAGCAGTTTTCGGGCGGCATCCTCGAAGCATTTTTGACACAAACAACGCTCAACGATCAGGATAAAGAGGCGTTGGGCAGTTATGTGAGTGCCATGGTGGATGAGGTGAAGAACGCCGCAGGACAGCAGGAAGTGCATCTGGGCGAAATCATCAAAATCACATACGACGGAGCGAACCGGGGCGACACAGAAAAGGCGAACGCATGGAACGAAGCCATCGACGGGCTTTTCGGCGCACTGGAAACGGACGCACAAGAAGCCGGACAAAACCTGATGCAGGTCTATCTGGACGCGGCGAGGGATGGCGTCATCTACGCGGATGAAAAAGAGCTGATTGCCGAAGCACAGGCAAAGCTCAACAACGTCATGGCGCAGATTCAAAGCCTGAACGCAGATATAGACTGGAACACCATGCTTTCTCAGGCGATGGATCTAAGCTATGACAGCCTGCAAGAAGGTCTTACCATGATTGCCGAAGCTAAGCAAAAAAGCGATCAGGAGACGCAGGAAAACTTTTATCAGCTCATGGGCACGGAAAAAGCCTATGAAGACCGGAAATTGGCTATTCCGCAGGCTGTCCTTGACGCATACGGCATCGAGCAGGGCGATTATGCGGGATGGAAAGCCGGTATTGAAAGCGACGCGAACGAGCAAAAACTTGATAATAATCAACGCAGAGACAGGGGAAGCGCGCAAGTCGGCGATTATGCTTTTGATACCTATGTCAAGAATGAAAGCCGTGTCGATCTCGCCAGCATTGAATCTATTGCGCAGGGTGTCATCGACGGAACGGTAACGCTTGACGACGCCTTTGAACGGGCGGACGATATCATCGGCGACATGAATCAAGGCGACGCCAAGAAAGCGGCAAACGGGTTGGAAACGATCATGCAAACCATCAGCACCGCCATTCCCTTTGACGAACTGGTGGCGCAAATCCAGCGGCAGAAGGAAACGCAGGGCGTGGTTTCTGACGAGCTGATGGAGCTTTACAAGGATTACCTGATGGTCGGCCTGTTCAACGGGCAGGTCATGGGCGGGTGGTTCTCAAAGGAAAGCCAGTTCGGTTTGAGCGCAGAGGCGGGAATACCGGATAGCAGCGCGGTTTACATGGGCGGCAGAGAAATCGGCAAGAAGAGCGATCTCGCCATTGGAACGACATCGCCGGAGGAGCTGAACCAGAAGGCCGCAGAGGCAGTAGGAACCGCGAAAGAGACCATCGAAGGTACTGTAGCGAACATGACAATCGGAGAAACGCCGTCGGGCGGGGAGATTGCCATCGGGGTTACGGGAGATGCGCAAGCCTATCTGGATGCAAACCCGGTCACGGTGCGCGTCAGCTACGACGAAGTGCTTGGAGCACCTGAAAAAAGAAACACCGAGACGATCGGGACAAAACTGAAAAAGCATGCTCTGGGCGGTTACTCTGACCAACCGGCCATTTTCGGCGAAGATGGCGGCGAATGGGCTATTCCGGAAAGGAAGACGGAGAGAACGCGCGCACTTCTGCGTCAGGCGGCAGCAGGAAGCGGATTTACGCCGAACGAGGTTTATCCCGAAAAGCGTGTAGAAAAAACAGCGATGAATTTCACTTTTGCGCCGACCATATACGCCGGAGATGCAGGCGGCGTTAAGGCGGCACTGGAAGGCGAGCACAGCGAAATGATGAGCCTGATTGAAGAATGGTGGAACGAAAAAATGAGAGAAAGAGAAAGGGTGAGTTTTGCATGATGACTTATTTGTGCAGCGCGAAGGAAACTTTTGATGAAATCGCGCTGAACCTATACGGCGACGAGCAATATGCAAGCGTTCTGCTTGAAGCCAACCCTCAGTTGGCGCACAAGATTATGATGGACGGGGGCGAGGTTATGCGCGCGCCGGAAATTACGACGGACAATGCGGCAGACACGCTTCCGCCGTGGAAGCGGGGCGCGTGACATGGCCGCACATATCGCATGGAACGGGCATCGCATCGGCGGGCTTGAAAAAGGGGCAATCGTTTCCTACAAGAATTTTTCGATTTCATTTTCGACAAAAACGAAGGCAAAGGACGGAAACGGCGTGCTCTATGTCGGTCGGCAGGGCTACAATGCGGCAGAGTGTCAAGTGACGCTGGATTTGCGTACATCGCTGGGGCAGGATGTACCGGAAATTGTGGAGGCGTTCAAGCGGGACAACCGAAACGGCGAATGTGCGCATCTCTTTATAGGCGGAAAGGATTTTGGCTCGGATTTTTTGCTGACAGACGTCAGCGTGATCGACGCGAAATTTCAGCCCGTCACCGGCGCGATGATAAGCGCGGAGGTCAAACTGACATGGAAGGAAAGCGACGGAGCAGTTTACGACAATACATCCTCAACGCCGAGCGGGTCGGGAAAGAACAGCACGAAAAAAAGCAAGGGAACCGGCTCGAAGTACCTGAAAGGCCGAAAGGACGCCGGCGCTTCGGCAGGAGGAACGGCGGGCGGCTCGACAGGGAAAAGCGGAAATCTGACCGGCGCGGTGGGCGGGTATAACACATCCGGCATCAGCAGCAGTGCGAAAAAGATCAACCCGCCTTGCCAATCCACAATCCGGGACAGCAAAAAGCGTCCGGGGAAAAACACGGTGAGTTCCAAATAAGGGGTAAACGAACATGACGACTATCAGCACTGCGGGAACGGCAATCGACACGGAAGCCGACGAATATGAACGGCGAACGATTGCCAACGCAAAAAATCTCCTACGGCTCAGGAAGGGCGAAATCGCATATGACCGTATGCGCGGGATTGATCCCGCTATTTTTGATCTTACCCTTACGCAAGCCCAGAATGTTATTTTAGCCGAGGTGACGCGAGTGCTGGCATGGGAGCCGGATGTTCGCGTACTGGCGGCGCGGCTCCTGCCGGGAGGAGACGGGACGGACGGCAAGTTTGTGATCGAGGCCGACGTGGAGGTGGTAACGTGACTTACATTGAGCTGGATTTTGACGCACTCTACAATGAGGCGCTGCTGATCTATCGACAGAATGGGGGCGACGTGCTTTTTCCGGGCGACGAAAAAGAAATGCTGCTGCGAACCATCTTAGGCATTTTGCAGCAGGAACGCGCGAGCCTGAACGCGGCGATTGCGCAGGGGACGATTCGCGACGCGCAGGGAACGTATCTGGACATTCTGGGTGAAAATGTGGGAGTTGCACGGCAGAGCGAAACCCATGCGGTCAGCACACTCGGTATCACCATACAGCGAGGTGAAAAGGGCGTTACGATTGAAAAAGGGACGCTTTTTTCCTATAACGGACTGCTGACCTTTGAGACAACGCAGGCAGTCGGCGCGACGGCAGGCACAGGCCAGATGGAAATTACCGTGCCGATCATGTGCACAGCGGGCGGAACGGCGGGAAACGGACTTGAAAAGGGGACACCGCTTCAAGCGGTTGAGCCGCGCGCATGGCTGATCGCAAGCAAGTTGACTGAAACGACGCGGGGCGGCGCACAGGAAGAAGAGGACGAAGCCTACCGCAAGCGAATCATCGAAAGCAATTTCCGCAAAAATGCAACGGGAAGCCGAGCACAGTATAAGGCAGTAGCCATGTCGGTCAGTTCGTCGATTTTGGATGCAAGCCCAGTGGCTGACGAAAATTTTACCGACGGCGTCGGGCAGGATTACGGCTTGAAGCCCGGACAGGTCTTGGTCAGTCTGATGTTTGCAGAGAAGGTCTCGGAGCAGGACAAAAGCAAAATCCTTGAAGACGCATGGCAGGCACTCAGTGCAGACGAGAGCAGGCCGCTGACAGATACCATCGTCGTAAAAGAAGCGAAGAAAAAAACGTATCGACTGAAAATGAAGTATAAACTGCGGGACGATACGGAAGGTGAAAATCTGCTTCTGTCTGTCAACAAGGCCGCGAGTGCGTATCAGGCATGGCAGAGCGCGACCATCGGGCGCGCGTTTGACCCATACAGGCTGACCAGCATGCTTTACAACGCGGGATGTAGCCGTGTGGACATCGACACGGACGCATCCAGCTTCGACGGCGGAGCAGCGACCTATACGCCGATTGATCGGGCAACCCGTATCGAGGGCACCGTGGAGTTGGAGGCGCTTGTATGACGGAACTGCTGTACAGACCGGAAAGCGAAGAAGAGCTGTACGCGCTTATGCCACGCTTTTTGAAAGAAGACAGAAATACGCGCGCGCTGATCGCGGCGGCCTGCCACATGGTTTTCAGGTTTCTGCAAGCGGTCGAGCACGCGATCGTCGAGTTGACGGACATTGATCGGATGAGCGAGGAAGCGCTCGACGAAAAGGCTTATTCACTCGGCATGCTATGGTACGACTATCAGGCGGACGTGCAGAAAAAACGGATGTGGATCGCCGAAACGGAGCAAATGCGCCGGAGCATCGGCACGATAGCGGCGATTGCTCGGTTAATGACCGGCGCATATGCCAACTGTAAGGTCGAGGAATGGCCGGAATACGGAGGAGAGCCGTATCATTTCCGCGTCACGGTTTTTGGAAGCACAGACCCCAAACAAGAAGAATGGGCCAGGAAAGCAATCGAGCACACGAAGAACCTGCGTAGCATTTTGGACGGATTTTACTACAGCAGCACCACGTCGGGCATTGTGCTTGAAGCTGAAAGCCGCGCCTATGAGGCGGGATATCGACGCGCAGGCGAAGGCCAAGACGCGCTGATGGGCGCATAAAGACGGAGGCAGACATGATTGAAGCAAAAACGGCGGAAAAGACGGCTGCGTGGCTGGCTAGACGAATCGCCTATGCGCAGGTGCAGACCGTTCAGGGATGGGAGAACGCCGTCCGGCTGGCTTATGAGGTCAGGGAAAATCACATCACGCTTTTTGTGACCATCGGAAGCGAGACATTAGGCAAAAGCGACGTGACGGCACTCAGACTGATTGACACGGGCGGAGACGTTTGCTATATGCGGGAACTCGATCTGAAGCGCAGGGACGGGGCAGGCACCATATACCGAACGGATATTGTGGTCAGGGTGGAGGAAAAAGAGCATGTATAATCTTGTAGACTGGACAGACAGGGACGTTGAGCATCCGCGCCGGTTTGCCATGACGGAAAACGAGGACGGAACGTACACCCTGACGCCACAACCGGGCGAAATCCGAAGAGAAGGAACGGCTTACGACGCCGAACACATGAACAACCTTGAAACCGGCGTAGACGCGAGCGTTTTACTTGCGTCTTTTTTATTTTCGCTTTTCTCGACCGGCGCGGAAAACGTCGTCGTTTCCGTCGAGGCCAAAACACTTCCGCCCGGAAGCGAGGCCACGGCCAGCCTGACGACGGACGCGGGCGGAGGCAGAAAGCTGACGCTCGGTGTTCCGCAGGGAATCCAAGGCGTTCAGGGAGTTCAAGGCATTCAGGGCGTCCAAGGCATTCCGGGAATTAAAGGCGACAAGGGAGATAAGGGCGAAAATGGTGACAAAGGCGACAAGGGCGACAGGGGGGAAAAGGGCGACCCGGGCCCAGTCGGCGCGACGTTCCAGCTTACGGACGGTATTTTGTACATTAAGACGACATAAGGAGGCGAGGGAATGAGCTGGTCAGGCGGGATCACGGCGGCAAGCGCGGCGGGCGCGAGCACGACCTTCCGGTCGGATACGAGCGACACTTTTGCCTACACAAAAGGCATCTTTACCGCGCCGAAAGCGGGGCTGTATCGGTTTGAACTGTACGGAAGCAAAGGCAAAGACGCAAGCTCCGGCGGCACATGGGGCGAGGAGTGGTGGAGCAATGCGGACGGCGGCCGGGGCGGGTACGTTTCCTACTATCTGGAAATGAGCGCCGGACAGACGGTCTATCTCGGATGCGGCGGCAGGAGAAGCTGCGCCTACGCGGCCAAAGCGCAGTCGGGTTCCGGCTCTCACGCGCTGGCGGGCATTGCGCAAAGCAACGTCTACGCGGTCGCGGGGGGCGGCGGAGACGGCGGCGGGTGGCGCGACAGCAACAACGGAAACGGCTATAACTGCATTAATGGCGCAGGCGGAGTCGGCGGCGGTTCCACAGGCGGAGATGGCAATGCCTCGCGTTCTTACAAAGGCGGTTCGGGCGGCACGCAGACCGGTCCCGGCCCCATTGACGGATGGTATAAAGGAAGCTATGGCACCGGCGCACAGTCCGCTGGCGGCGGTGCGAGCGGTTACGGCGTTGAGGGCGGCGCAGGCGGCGACGGATGGTATGGAGGCAATTGCGGCCTCACCAACGCGAGAGAATGGAATGGCGCGGACGCTACAGGCGGGGGCGGCGGTTCAGGCTACGCGAACAACGGGATGGGGCACGTTCACCAATACAATGGCAAATCGTTCACCAACAGCACGACGGCGGGCGGCGGCTCGACGGGAAACGGCTACATCGTTATCACCTACGCGGCAGAGCCGCACCTGCCGGTGATGTTCAACGGAACGTTTGTGGACAGTGCAATTGTACTCAACGGCACAAAACTGACGAGCCTGATCTACAACGGCACGAAGCTCTATTGCAGAAAGTTCAAGCAGGCTATAAAAAATCTAATAACCGCAAGCGTTGCGGAGAGCAGAAAGAAGGCGGAATATGTATAACGGACGCGGCGTCGGTGTTTCTATCGACACACAGGCGGACGAGGTTTCGGGGAGAACGGCTGCACTTGAAATGAGTATCAGCAGAGACCCGCGAGCGCTGGCGACTTGGCAGCAGATTCGAGAAACGGCAAAGCAAGTCGAAATTATGATGCAGCGGGTCATGCGCGTCGCAGATGAAGTTTCGCCGGGCGCGATGTCCGCCTATGTCACGGAGTTGTCCAAGAAAGCAGATCAAACGCTGCAACAAATGCAAAATCAAGCTGAACAGGCGTTAAACGAAGCGGCGGAAAACGTGAAGAACGAACTGAAAGTGCGAGCGGATGCAGGCGAATTTACAGGGCCGAGAGGGCCGCGTGGTTTAACGGGTGAGGATGGCGAACCGGGGGCGACTGGCCCACAAGGTCCGCAAGGCCCGCAGGGTGAAAAGGGCGATCCGGGCAAGGATGGCGAACCGGGGATGCCTGGTCCACAAGGTCCGCAAGGCCCGCAGGGTGAAAAGGGCGATCCGGGCAAGGATGGCGAACCGGGGACGCCTGGTCCACAAGGTCCACAAGGTCCGCAGGGCGAGAAGGGCGATCCGGGAAAGGACGCTCCGCAGGAAGCGGTACTGTATACGGCGCAGACGCTTGATGATGCGCAAAAGGCGCAGGCAAGGGAGAACATCGGCGCGGTAGATGCAGCCCAGCAGAACATCCTTGTGGGCGGCGAAACGGGCAATCCGATTGCCGTTGATGATGCCTTTGCCGCGCCGCTGCGAGGTCTGACCGTCTACGGCAAGAGCACGCAGGACGGCACACCCAGCCCGGACAACCCGGTGCCTATCGTGAGTGCTGGCAACGGCGGGAGCGTGACCGCGAAAGTAACGGGTAGAAATATCCTTGATATGAGGAATAGTAAAGAATCTATCACAAACAGTGGTGTGACATACACTCGTAATGCGGATTATTCTTTTACTAGAGCCGGAACTGCTACAGAATCTACAGGCAATGTGTGGATGGCAGGCGGTTACCTGATAAAGCCCAAAGCCGACCTATCTAACGTTTTCTGCGTTCTATTAAAAGGCGTAAAGTACAGTATCAAAGATTGTGTTTTACTCGCCATTTCTTCCGATGGCAACGCATTAGTAGCACGCAATGAAAACTTTATGCCTACACAAGACATGTATATCACAGGCGTGAGGAACGAAAATTTCATAGTAGGCAAAACCTACAACGATATCGTTTACCCGGCTGTCTATGCCGGAGAAAAGGCGTTGCAGTATGAACCCTACCGTGAACAGCTCCTCACTCTGCCCACTCCCAACGGCCTACCCGGCATCCCTGTCACCTCTGGCGGTAACTACACTGACCCTAGCGGACAGCAGTGGGTGTGCGACGAGGTAGACTTGGAGAGAGGGGTGAAGGTACAGAGGATTGCGAGTTTCGTGATTGACGCTAAAAACGCAAACAATATTTTTGTGACGAACATCTATACGCACGTTACTGTGGCCACAAATGCGCGTATTGCAACGCCACAAAAAACGAACAAGGATGTGCGATTCGAAAGATGTGTATTTTGCGAAGTGTTGCCGTGGGTGAAGAGTATGTGGGCTAGCCATGTAACCGGAATTGGTTTTGTTGAAAACGACAGTGTTGAGTTAACAATCGAAAACTCCTACCTAGGACTAAACGAAGCAAGTACCAATGATGAACGAAAAACTGCACTGGTGAAATACTTTGCAGATAAACCTTGCCAAGTTGTATACAGAATCGCCACCCCTGTCGAGACCCCGCTCACCCCCGCCGAACTCGCCGCCTACAAAGCGCTGACTACCTACGCGCCCGACACCGTGGTGCAAGCGAGCGACGGCGCGGGAGTCAAGCTGGATTACCAGAAGGATGTCAACATCGCGATCAACAACTGGAAGCCGACGGTTAATCAGCTAAAGACCGATGTTGACGCTAAAATCAATCAATCTGACGCGCTGACATTAGAAGAGATTATGGCGAGCACGGGCTTGTCTAAAAAAGTCGCCAGCGCCGAAGCGGTTAAATCCATAAAAAATAATGTCGGCTCGATAAAGTCTGGTGGTTTTTACTCTGAAAAAACCAAAGGGAATACGATGCCGGCTGACTATGGCGGCTTTATCCGACTTAGTGGCGGAAGCTGGCCGGGAAGTTATTATTCGGACACGTATTATGTGGGCGTTAGTTCTAGCAGCAATGCGTTTTTGGGCGTACAAATAAACGGCGCTAAACAAATTACATGGGTAAAAATATGAACCGAATAGGAACGAAATTGACTGTGAAAACGAGGATATGCAATGATTAAAATCAAGATAAACGCATCGGACGAAATCCGGGAAGTAACGTTTTCGCGGCGCAGTGAGCATGTTATTGAGCTTGGCGGTATCGCCGACGCTCCAACAACAGGCTTTACGACGTGGCGTATGGACGGCGTGACCCAGCTCGGCGATTTTAGCGATTACACGACCGTTTACCGCACCCTTGACAACGCAGTGCAGCTCTCCGACGACGGCAGTGTGTACGTCGAGCCAAAACCAGAAGACCCGCAGCCGACTGAAGAAGAGAAAGAAAAAACTTTAATGAAAGCACAAATCAAAGCTCTAGGCGACCGTAACGATTTTTTAGAGGACTGCGTGGCCGAGATGGCGAGTATTGTCTATGCGTAACCTTGCTATCTGGCTTTTGCTGATAATAATAGGAAAGGAGGGTGAAACGATGATGGCTATGTTTTTCGCACAGCGCGTGATTTTGGGCAAGACGGCGTACAAGGACGTTCCGGCGAAGCTCAAGGATCAGGTAAAGGAGCTGCTGGTTGACGCGGGTCTGCCGGAGCTGGTGGAAGAATAACCGACAACGCCCCGCCCGTGTGAGCGGGGCAAACTTTTAAGAAAACAAGCGAATGTTTGTTTTGTTGAGGTCAACAAAACAAAAGGGCGCTTTTTGAATTGGTGCTACATTTTAAGGAGATACAAAAATGGATTCGAAGAAGGAGGATGAGGCGTGAAATATGCCGTTCTGGACGACGCTGGCAGCGTCGTCAACATTGCGGAGAGCGCCTATCAACTTCAAAAAAGTGCGGTTTGTTTTAATTATTGTCCATAAAATGGCACGTAATGAAAGCAAGCACATGTTATCTGTGTGACTTGATTTGAAAAGTCATCAACAAAAAGGCCGGCCGATTTTTCAATCGGTCGGTTTTTATATGCCGTAAAACGGAAAGAGGTGAAGAAAATGGGTTCGAGGAGCGATGGAAACTATGCAGCGCTTCACGCGGCAGCCAGAATTTCGGGCGGCGAAATTCTGCGTGACGCGCGCGGAATGCCGGATTTTTTCGCGGTATTGAACGCATCTGACTTGACGGTGAACGGACAAAAGCTGGACAGGCTGCTGATGGGCAAGTATGAAGCCTGCGCACGGCTTGGCGGTCTATATGCCCTGCCGCTGGAATCGCCCAGAACGGGATTGACATTCGAAGCGGCAGTAGCGCTTGTCCTTGAAAAGGGACTGGGCTATCACCTTTTGACCCTTGCAGAGTGGGCGCTTTTATGCAAAAGTGCCGAGGATGGGGGCGGCGGGTATGTCAATGCGGATGCGCCGATTTCGACGGGGAGCGGTGCATGGGCTTACGCGCACAATGGACGATGGACGGGCGTTTGGGACGCGGCGGGAAACGTCCGCGAGTGGCTTTGCGGATACAGAACAGTGAACGGGGAAATCCAAATCATCCCGAATAATAACGCGGCAGGATGCGAGAAAGACGAGCTTGGTGCCGGATCGACCCTGTGGCGAGCCATCGACAAGAGCGGCAATCTCGTTGCGCCGGGCACGGCAGATACGCTGAAATGGCAGGGAAAGGCGGGACAGATCACGTTGAACACGACGACGGTAAAAGAAGACGTGTCGTACACAGCCAGCCTTGAAAGCGTATCGGTCGATGAGAGCGTACAGCAAACAGCGCTGAATCTACTCGAAGTCTACGGTATCAAGCCGGGGATGAGGGGCGTATTGAGCATCAACACAAGCGGGGAGAGAATTGCGGCGGTTGGCGCATGCTACAAGGACAAATCGCCCGGCGCACGTGTGCTCTGCGGAACATATACGAGAGGCGACGCCCCGGAGGAAGTCGGTGTGCGCATCTGCTATGTGGAGGGATTGACATGACCATCATTCAGGCAAACGATCTGATTGCGCTGTTTAAGCGCATGGCACGAGAGCACTGGCGCTACGAATGGGGAAAGGCAAAAGAAGGAGCGGTCGATTGTTCTGGGGCTTTTGTGTATGCCTTTAAGGAACTGGGCGGGCTGACCCTGCCCCACGGAAGCAACGCGCTCGTGCGCGAATGGGGCGGCGAAATTGCGCCCGTGAAGCAAGCAAAACCCGGCTACATGGTGACAAAGTGGCGCGCTGACTTTACGGGAGATGATGCCGACAAACTGAGAAAAAAGTACGGGACGGATGGACTCGGAAACCACTATCACATCGGCCTGATGGGCGACGACGGCCTTGTTTACAACGCCAAAAGTGAAGGGGATGGATTCGTGGCCAGCGACGTCAAGGGCTGGAATTACTGCTTACCGATCAAAAAAGTCGCCTATGCCGAAGAGGAAGGGAATGCCGTGGCGCTTTACAAGGCGGTCGTCACAACCGAAAATGATCCGCTGAACGTGCGCAACGCGCCGAAAACTGGGCTGAAAATCGGCGTTGTCCCGCGTGGCGCGACGGTGGAAATTTTGAGCGAATCGTATTCCGGGTGGCCGAGGATTCGATTTGGGGAGTTGGTCGGCTATGCATCCGCAGATTTTCTTTCCCCCGTCGAAGAAAATGACACGGAAGGGGACAGCGAAGGTGAAGAGGAAACCGGGAAGAAGATGATCCCTGTTTCCCAAGAAGCACTGCTGGCGCTGGCAGATGCGACCGATGCGCTCCGCTTTGAATCTGCCGCCTTTGCCGAATGGACGGAAAAAATCAATAGAATGCAGGAGGCGGCAGAAGCGGTCCTGGCCTACCTGAAAGGGGACGACTAACATGGACACAGAACGCATGAAAACGTCGCTTGTTGCCCTCGGCGGCATGGCTGGCGCATTAACCGCCATTTGGGGCGCGGCAAAACTGATCGTTATCGTACCGGAGGCCATCAAAAAGCGGCTCAATGCCAGACGGGAGCGCAAGGAGGCCACCATGCGGGAACTTATCCGTCGGCTGGACGAACAGTGGAAGATGCTTGAAAACATCACGCGCAGGACGGACGCGATGGAGAAGGCGTTTGAAACCCTGAACAAGGCCACGGAGAGAATCGAAAAAAACGTGGAAATCCTCGATAAATCCATCGCGACGCTCCAATGCGACAGGCTGAATCAAGCCTATGTATACTATGTGGATCGCGGCAACCCATGTCCGATGGATGTGAAAATGAGCCTGACGAGCATGTGCAAACAATATCGCGCGCGTGGGCACAATCATCTAAGCCAAAGCTACATCGAAAGGCTTGAGCAATGCCCGACAAAATGAAACAGCCGGAAGAATGTGTCTTCTGGCGATGCGAGGGCATGAGCAGCCCATTTTTGAACGACCATCAGAGAAAAAAAGACGAAATCGGCCAATGCATGCCTAGAAAAATGCCGTGCGAACTGGAAACGAAGAACAAACACGGTTGCGGAATGTTTTTAAGCAGGCATCCCCGCTGTCAGACAGACGGCGATGCGAAATAAAAACCTGAAAAACGAAAGCGAGGAAAACCATGATGAACGAAGTGCTGAATGCAATCCCCCCGATGATTTACATCATCATCATCCTGATCGGCTTTTGCGCCTTGTTCGGCGCGGCCTACTATGCCTTGAAAAACGGCAAACTGTCCAGTGAAGCGCTCGAAGTCGGGACGACAATGCTTGAGGGCATGAGGCAGAGCGCAGAGGCGTTAGCTAAGGCGACCGGAAACGGCGCGATCTCCGTTGCGGCGTTTATCCTTGACGCGGGCACAAGAGCCGCACATGCAGCAGAACAGATGTATAAAACAGGCGAAATTGACAAAGCCGAGCGAAACAAAACTGCAAAGAAAATCGCCGAGGATCTGCTTAACCTTGCGGGAATTGACGTGACGGAGGACAGAAAGACAGCGCTTGCCGTAGCCATTGAGGCAGAGTGCGACGCGATGGGTCATGCGATGATGCTTTCCGGCACGGCGACTTTGAAAGGCACACCGGAGGAAATCAAGACGATGCTGACCGAAGAGAAAAAAACAGAGACGATCAACGCCGAGGTGGGCAGTCTGGTGCGTGGATATGAGACACCGGAATGCCAGGGCGACGGAAAAACCTATGTCGGCGTGGAAAAAGAGGACGGCGGATTTGGGTGGAAACAGGTTACGGATTGCACGGACGATGAGCTGAACACGGCAATTCACGCGCATCTGCCCAAGGCAAACTACGGAGACATGACGCGCGAGGACAAAATCTCGCTGATCGAAGCGCTGACAGAAGACAAAGAGCAGGATTAACACAAAAGCCCTCCCGCGATTGGGAGGGCTTTTCTCTTTGGACACGAGTTTGACATAAATAGAAAGAGGGTAAACCGAATGAAGGTTGTACAGCCGATTCGCGACAAAGCGGTTTTGACGCGATGCTTCGAAATTGCGCGGGCACACGATGCACAACGCAAGGAAGAGGACAAGCTGAGTTGGGAACTGCTGCTGGTCGTAGGATTTAACACAAGTTTTCGCATCAGCGACCTTGTGCGGCTCAAGGTCAAGGATGTTCGCGGTCAGGATTTTGTGCGCGTGACGGCCCAGAAGACCGGCAAAGAGGCGAGAATTGCGATGAACGGAAGTGTGCGCGCAACCATTAACCGGCTGACGGCGGGGCGCAGCGCGGGCGAGTGGCTTTTTCTCTCGCGGCAGAAGGACGGAAAGACGATGGGGCCGCGCGCGATTTCGAGGCAGAGAGCATATCAAATTTTGAATGCGGTCTGCCGCGCAGCGGGCGTGAAGGAAAGAATCGGCTGCCACACGACCAGAAAGACATTTGGCTATCACTTTTACAAGCAATATCACGATCTCGTGAAGCTCCAACGGATTCTCGGGCACTCTTCCACGCGCGATACGCTAGTATACATTGGAATGATCGACGATGAAGTAGACGAAAGTTTGCGGCACTTTAAGCTGTTGGGAGAGTAAGGCGGCAAAAAGCCCGTAACGCATGGATAAGGCGACAAAAATATAAAAAAATTGTAATTTGCGCGACATCGCCGTATGTCGCGTAAATTACAATTTTAAGCGAAATGTGTTAATCGGGATTACGGCTGGCCGCCTTTGACCGGGTGAATGGTGACGATATCTGCGGAGGCACCGCCGACAAAGACGGGAGGTATCCATTTGAGCACCAGACAGCGTTCGGCAGATTCGCGCGCGCCCGTCCAGTAGTGGTGCCAATATGCGCGGCGGACATGCGGGGCTTTAGGGGCGTGGCTGCCGGCCGTTTCAGCCCTGTTTTTTTCGGCGGCGTAACCCTTGCGGATCACAGCGTCCACATGCGGGAATGTTTCGCGGCAAAAAAGGGGCGGGAGATTGACATAATATCACTGTTGTAAACTCGTGAAAAGAAACGACCATCAAAGCACCCTTATATAATAGAAGCGTTTTTTGTCCAATGAGTTTAACACTCCATTGCACTATGACAAACTCGTCCTATCTGTATCATAGCGCATCAGGCGGCGCGCGTCAAGGATGAACCCTGCGGCGGGCGGCGGCGGGCATCCGGTGCGCTGCGGCGCGGCCGGGCGGCGTTGGAGGGGCGCGGCCTCGGCGGACGGGGGAAGCTCGGGCGGTTTCTCTTCTTCGGGGCGCGGCAGGGGGAATGTGGCAGACCAACGCAACAGACGATAGGCGGCCACAACGCAGAGCAGCGAAAAGATGAACCAGAAGCAGGCAGACATGGTTATTCCTCCTTGAGCATAGAATCAAGCTGGGGGAGCAGGGATGACAGCGCGCGGCGGGCGTTATCGGTCAACTGGCGCTGCCATGCGTGGCAGGAAGGAGCATAGCGGAAACCGTTTTGCTTGAGCAGGGCGCGAACCTCTGCGGACGGCACAGCCTCAAAGAGGAGCTGGAGGCGCATGGTTTCCACGTTTTCGACCACTTCCAAGCCGCACAGGTTTTCAAATTCAGACGCGGAATTTTTTTGATTTTCGCGCGCGGCCTTCAAATTCGACAGGTCGTTCATGCGATCCCGAAGACGGGTGATATTTGCGGCATTGTTGCGCAGCGCCCAAGGCTCAAAGGGGACGGGGGATTTACATCCCCGCGCTACTTCCTCGGCAAGAACATCGTCTATCTTCAGCGCGGCAGAAGCGGAAAGATCGGGACAGCCCAGCGCGGTTCCGTGGCCGCGATACCATGCGTTCACGCGCTTCATGTGCTCCTGCGCGGCGGTCAGATAATCAAGACGGGCTTGCAGCTTTTCGAGCGCCAGCGGGTCGCCGGAAGCGATGGGATCATCACAGCCATTGGCGTAGGCTTCGATCTGCCGCGCGGGGGAAACAAGCCGCGCCAGTTGATTGGCGGTATGATCGAGATAAGCGGCCATCTTTGCGGCGAACGATTCTTCCGCGCGCCGCTCGGCGTCAAGCTGCTTTTGCGCCCTCTTGAAATTATAGTTTGACCTTCCGGCCACCATCCAAGACACAAATTCAGATCGTCTCCTGAGCCTGTCGGAATAAGCCTTATAGACGAGTTCTTGCCATCCTTCGAGGCGGGCGCGGAGGAAAAGGCGTTGATTCTCTTCGAGATCGTCAGTCTCGGGAAAACGGGATGAAAAGCGAGATACCGCGTTAAGATATTCGCGGTTGACCAAATTTCCACCGCCACCGGTAAATGAAACCTGATTCGCGCGCTCGATTAAAACAGGGTCAAGATTTCGCATGGAGAAAAGCTCCTTTCTTTTTTTGTGTTTTGCTGCTGGGGCTTTATAGACTGTCGGCGATCCGGCAGTCTGAAAACCTCAGCGCTTATAGATGCAGCCGGTGTAGGTCATGCAGGGCGTGCCGTTGCAGGTCGAGCCGAACGCCTTACAGGTCTTGCACATGGGGTTGACCTCAGCGCGCTGCTTGTCCTCATACCCTTTGAGCGTTTCGGCGGTTTCGCTGGCGCGAACGTCGAAAGTCTCAAGCGCGGAGGAAACCGCGTTGCGGCAGGCGTAAACCGCCTCAGAAATGGGGTCGCCCTCGAAAGCGCCATCCTCGACGAGCGAAAGAAAGCTGTCCAGATGGGTCAGAAGGTCGGCGGCAGAACGCTTGACGGTTTCAGCCTCGGCGGAAACGGAGACGTTCAAACGGGTGTTCTTGATTTCGATGCTAGTCATAAGATGTTCTTCCTTTCTTGCCGCTGGGCTGCGGTCGATGTTATTTTGTCGGATGCGCTGAGAATCTTGCTCAGCGCGTCGTGTATACGACGGTTTTTCCATCCAGCCTCCGGACCTGGAAGACTGCGCCGGGGTAAGTGGCGGCGGCGCAGTCGAGCCACATTTTGAGCGGTTCCAGTTGTTCCGCACGGTAGCGCGGGGCGTAAAACTTGCCTAGCCCGACGGTGCCGCGCGCTAGATCGGTGAGGGCAAAGCGCCTTTCACCAGACGGGCGAGAGTAGATATAAAAATCAAAGGATTGTGTGTTCATAGTGCGATTCCCCTTCATGTGTTGTTTTCGCCTGCCATCATCAGCGCCGGGCGGCGATTCCCGGCGGACGCGCACCCCGAAGGGGGCGGCGTTTCGGCTTACTTGTTTTTTTCGGCCTCTTCTGCGTGGCGCTCGATGTAGCGCGTCGCGCAGTCGTGGAGATATGAGCAGCGCCAGCCCTCCGGCGTGTTGAGGGGGCAGGTGTCGCACGAGCCGCAACGCTCGTAGGCGGTGATGATGGCGCGGGCTTGCTCAAGACCGCGGATATAATAAGTATTAGACATATAATCCTCACTTTCTGCCGCTCTTGCGGCATTCCGTTGATTGTGTTATAATATAAGTGCGGAGGCTGGCAGGACAGCCGCCCGCGTTGTTGTGAAAGCCCTTGACGTTGTTATTATGTTGGAGCGTCAATGGTTTTTGTTTACCCCTTCGCCGGGGCGCTCTCGCCTGCGATGTACTTGATACATTCAAGCACCTTCTCAGGTGTCAAGCCCTGCGCCGTCAGCCAGTCGGCCAGCCGGTCAAGCTCTTTCGCCGTCAATCTCTCGTCCATGTCCTTTCTACCTCCTGCGGTCTATTCAGCTTGAGAACTGTTGCGTTCCGCTTGCTGTGCCCGTATAATAGCACTGTTGCGTTCCACCTGTCAACCCTTTTTTCACATTTCGGCAATTTGCACAAAAACTGTTGCGTTTCATTGAATGAATTGAACTGTTGCGTTCCTTTTGAGATTTGGTTATAATAGATATAGGAGGGGATTAAAATGCCGGTATCCGAAAAAAAAAGAAAGAGCTTAGATGCATATAATGCAACCTGCGATTATATCAGTATCCGACCCAAAAAAGACAAGGGCGAACAGATAAGGCAGGCGGCTAAAATGGAAGGGCAAAGTCTGCAAGGGTACATCTTGCAAGCCTGTGCCGAGCGCATGCAGCGCGACGGTTTCACGCCGCCAGAAGCACAAGAGGAAGGAGAACCGCAAAATGGCGCTATCTAAAAGTCAACGTGTCGCAAATGACAAATACATTCAAAAAAATTATGATCGTTTGCCTTTAAGCTATCCAAAGGATTTTTGTTCAAGCGTTCGTGCGGCCGCGTCAGAAGCGGGGGAGAGTCTGGCCGGATATGTCAAAAAAGCAATCGAATATCGCATGCAGCGCGACGGCGTGGAACCGCCGGAAGAAAAGGACGAAAATGGAATAGAACAGGCGGAGCCGTGAAGGTTCCGCCTGTTTTTCACAGGCTGGTATACATGCCTGTTACATGGGTAAAAAGGGCTTGGAGCTGGTCAAAATATACGCCGTCGTAGGTTTGCACGATTTCATTGATCGCTTTTGTCTGGTAGCATTTTCCGTTCCGGATGGAGAAGCACTCATCGCGATAGCGCCGGAACTCCATGCGGTAGGTGTCATCAGGCTCCAGGGTGATTTCAAGGCGATTCGCGCGCGATGCGTTGCGCGGGATCGTCATGCTCAAAGATTTTTTATCGCCGAGAAGGTGATGGCAACCCGTCATCACCAAAAAGCGATTGCCTCCAAGCTGGTCAAGGATAATTTCCGGGACAGTTTTTTCAATCATAACTGAAACTCCTTTTCAAATTCACGCGGAGCCTTCCATCAAGTCCCGCTGATTGTGCTGAATCGCTGGAATCGCTGGGTCAATCCATCTGGGAGTATGTCAGCGCGTCATAGCCTGCCGCGGCAAGACTCGCCGTCATCGCTTCCGCCTGCCGGGTGCGATCATTGCCCTGTGGGCCATAAACCGGGATGCCGAAAACCCAAAGCCGCCGCTTAAACAGTCGCCACGCAAAGACGGTTGTATCTGCCGCCTTCGCGCAGGCTTTAACCTGCTTCTCGGTCATTCTCGGCAGGGACACCGCCGGGGCGTCAAAATTACTTGCGCCTCCGTCCTCTCCCGTCAGCGCAGCGCGTCCGGCCTCGGCGGCTGATTTCAGCGCGGCGACAAGGCGGAGCATCGCGGGGGACATGGGCACGGCTTCGGCGACGCTGGCGTAACGGTCTACCATCTGGGCATACACCGCGCGCGCCTCGGCCTCGGTTGGCACTCGCGCCAGCTCGATCTCCGCGCCGCGGGGGCGCATGGTGATGACCTCATAGAGATCATCGGAGAGCTGACAAGCATCGACGATCAAGCGGGTTTTGCCGCTCCCGTATTCGGCGCGGCAACCCTTAACGGGGCGGGGAAATTGAGCAAAATCTGACATGACAAGATCCTCCTTTTGTTTTTAGTTGGGGCTTTGTAGACTGTCGGCGATCCGGCAGTCTGAAAACCTCAAACCACAGCGGCAACGATATCCTGACGGTTGGCGGCGTTGATTGCCACGCTGCCATATTTGCCGCGGATGTAGTCGATGCTATGATTGTGGCGGTTAAATCGCCGCGCAGCCTCAGCAGGCCGCCAATACCACATGGATTTTTTAGCAGACCAGCGCAGGCCGGCCGCTTTCAGGGCGTCTTTATGGGCGCGGGTTTCACCGCTGACCCAAAGCCACGCCCCGCAAAGCTCGATTTCGAGCCCTGCAAGGTGGATGATCTGCATGATAACCGCGCGGTATGCGTCGGCGTCGGCTCTGGCCTGCTCGGCCTGCTCGGCGGTCGCCTCAGTACGACCGTCGGCGGCGACGTGAGAAAGCCGCTCGGACAGCCGTTCAAACTGGGCATTTAACTCCTTCATGGGTTCGTCGCCCAATTCGGGATGCAGATCCGGGTGAAGCTCCTTTGCCATGATGCGGTAACGCGCTTTCAAGGCATCCAGCGTAGTGCAGCCGTCAAAATAATTCTTCATGGTCTTTTCTCCTTCTGTCTGCCGCGTCGTGGTTGGCGCTGGCGGTCGGTGTTGTTTTGCTTGATGGCAATATATTAGCACTAATATTTTCGGACGTCAAGCCCCATTTTGAAAATTTTTATTTTTTTGAGTTGGACATCAAAAAATCAAGATATTGCAAGGAAAATCTGAAATGGAACGAAGAAATATTGATATGAAGCAATAAAAGAAATACTATCGGCAGGGTAAACCCTGCCGAAAAAAAGGAAATCAGTGCAGATGCAGCGCTGCCAGTTTGCAGGACACGTCATAGGCCGCGCGCTCTGCCTTTCTGGTGATCCGACGCTGCCAGCATTTGAGGGACGGGGACCCGTAAAAACCAGCATCCTTGACGATCTGCCGCGCCTCGACCGGGGGAAAGCGGCGGAAGACGATCTGCACGCGGTCGGCGGGGCCGTTGAACTCGACATCATACCACGCGCCCACGATATC
>ERZ1034723.253-NODE-253-length-31222-cov-9.811018_pt1 | contig 31222 bp, 22 predicted proteins | sample MGYA00520637_ERZ1034723 | MGnify/ENA primary metagenome ERZ1034723 (study PRJEB33766, sample SAMN09781719) | gut metagenome | biome: gut microbiome | host: Homo sapiens | place: Madagascar | study: EMG produced TPA metagenomics assembly of the PRJNA485056 data set... | reverse complement strand
ATTCTAAGCGTCTGCTTGTTGGCGATGTAATTGTAGAGAGGGTTCAGAAGTTCCAGTCCTTTGAGGTTCGGCATCGAGTCAAAGTGGATGATGGGCTTTCTGCTGCTTCTGCTGATCGATAGCTTGTCTTGCAATCTTCCCACCACGTCTGCCATTTCAGAGAAATGGTCAAAGTCCTCCAGCTGCTTGAGCATTTCAACGGCTTCCTTCATGATCTCATAGTCGTTTTCAGACAGAGGCATGTCGAAGATGGAATAGTTGGGATCGGCATAGCGGTAGTATTTGCCGTCATATACCTCTATAGGGGCATTGTAGCCCAGTTTGTCACTGCGCATGATCTGCAGGTCGGCCTGCACGGTTCTTAATGACACACCTTTAGAGATGCCTTCCATGTCATAGAGGGCATCACTGCAAGCATCCACCAGGTTGTCGATAGTCCATCGGCGATACTTGTTTCTCAGACAATTATCTATGGTTTTGTACCTTATCAGGGCATTCTTGTTTGCTGGCATAAGCTATTCATTTAAAAGTTTGGTGCAAAGATAGTAAATAACTCCGCAATCTATTTGCGTAGCCATGAATATTTAACTTTTTCCTGCAAAAAAACAAAAGGAGGACTCCTTTTCCAGAAGAGTCCTCCTACATTTGCCGATTGAATAAATACATCCACGAAAGAATAAGTTCGTAAACGCTTTGTGTTTTACCAATTATCGTTTTCGTTGCCGGTAAGACCATTCTTGATGCATTCCTCAATCTTGTCCATTACCACATTTGAGTAGGCATGTGCCATGATCAAGGCTTTGCAGGATGTCTTTTTATGGGAGTCTTTGGCTGCAAATGGGAAGCATGAATCCAAAGTCCACTTTTCATCGGAACGAACAGGGGGTGTCTGGTTTCCTCCAAAAGCAGACATCCATCCGCCGCCCACCATCTTGGTGACACTGTAGAAAGGTACAGTATAGGTAACTCTCACCTTTCCGTCCTTGATGTCACACTTGATGACAGGTTTGATGCTCACGTTGTAGGCGTTGGTTCCACCTGCGTGTTGTGCAATGTCTGCTACATAACCTTGTGCGATGATGGTTCCCAGTTCCTTGTCATTGAGCTTGATCACCGAGTTGGCGTCATTGAATGTGGCAGTGAACCAATAATTGAGAAGAACATAGAGCTGTGCCTTGCTTTGGCCAGGAGCCTCCATGACCTGTACATAGTCGATGGCGTTGTTCTTGTCAAGAGTGAGTTGCTTGCCAAGATTAGAGGCAGCTTCTAACCATTTGTCTCCATATTTCTCCTTGGCATACTTCTCTAGTTCCTCTGCTCTGAGAATCTGGGCGTTTGCTGAAATTACAGCTGTTAGCAAAAGTGCTAATGACATTATTACCTTTTTCATTGTTTACCTTGTTTTATGAATGTGAATTGTTTATCTCGTTTCTGGCAGATTATCTTCCATTATCATGATCATGAATCCATGCTTTCTGTTCATAACTGAGTCTATCCCAGTTGGTACGTGGCTTTCTTTTGTCGGTGTGGGTGATGGCTTTGCCAAAACCCTTGAATAACCAGGCAAAGAACAAAACTAAAAAAATACTTCCCATAAAACTAAATATGTTTGTCAGCACCTTGGAACTGTTCCTTGGTTTCTCTGATTCTTATAATATGTGTAGCTGTGCAGGAAATTTGTATAGAGATACATTCCTGCAAGATTCAATGAACCGTCATAGTTCATCATTGCATGCTTTCTATGTTTCTAGCGATCTTGGCGATATGTATCATTACTATGCTCCATAGCTTTACCAAAACCCTTGAAGAAATTAGCAAAAAACAGTAATAAGAAAATTGCTCCCATGTTATGAATGTTATTAGTCAGTACCTTGGAACCATTCCTCGGTTTCTCTGAATCATGTTGCAAAGGTACGGGCGTTCTGTGCAGTCAATCTGCATAGAAAAATATTTCTAAGAAAATGCATAAAAAAAGAGAAAAAATCGCTTTTAATGCCATTAGCGATGTCTCTTTTATGTTCAAAGTGTGATGTCATTTAATCGTGTTCATCGATAAGAAATTTGCTCAGTGATGTATTGTTGATAGGAGAATTGGAATATAGTTTTGCCTGATGTAGTTTCAGGCAAAGCTAGTTTTAGTAGAATTTTAGGTGGCTAGTTACATATATCTTGACGTTTGGCGGAAACTTTCATGATGACTTAGTTATAAAGTTCACTAAAATAAAAAGGCGAATGTCATCACGACACCCGCCATTTATGATAATCAATGTTAATCTTTACCTACTTTCTTTGTAACTGCAAAATAATTATTGTATATTTGCAGCGTGAGGGATGGGTTAACCTTCAGAGACCCGCTCTTATTCCAGCCAGGCTTTTTTAGTCTGGCTTTTTTGTTAGCCTAAGTGAGTGGAAGTTTCATCCATTCTTCTTGCCTCTTCAAACTTTTCCTTCATCGTGGGGTTACCGCGAGTGAGTTTCTTGATACTCAGGTCTTCCGTGTCATTGTTAGCCAGGCGAAGGTAGTTCTCTGAGCTGAGGAGATTATCCTTCATCTTCTGGAGAGACTTGATGGTCTTGTCGATCTCTTCAATGGCCTTGTTGAATTTTTCGCTGGCTTTCTGATAGTGACCGGCGAATTTGTCACGGAAGGCGTTAACCTTGTTCTCAAAGTTGGTAACATCCACACTCTGCTGGCGAGCCAAAATGAGTTCCTTCTGGTACTCGATGCTCTTCTTGGATGCCTGGGTGAGGAGTGAGATCAGTGGCATGAAGAACTGAGGACGGATCACATACATCTTCGGATACTTGTAGGAAACATCCACGATACCTTCGTTATATAATTCACTGTCAGGTTCCAGGAGAGAGACCAAAACCGCATACTCGCAGCCTTTTTCTTTTCTGTCTTTGTCGAGCTTGGCAAAGAAGTCCTCGTTTTTATGCTTTGTAGCCGTGCTTTCCATCTCGTTTTTCATTTCAAACATGATGGAAATGTACTCTACGCCATCTGCTGTGTCTCGGAAGATGAAATCTCCCTTACTGCCGCCACTTGCATCATTGTCCTTTTCAAAGTAGGCGCATGGGTACATCATGCTTCTTACTCTGTTGAACTCAGTGCTGCAGTGAACCTCCAGGCTCTCTCCAATCATCTTGGTGGACATGTGGGCTTTCAGCTCCTTGTAGTGATCTACTTCCTCCTGCTTGAGCTTCAGTCGGCTTTGAAATTCTTCTTTCAGGTTTTTTTCCTTGATGATTGCTTCCTTCTGTGCCAGTTTCATGTCTCCCTTGAGCTTCTGAATCTCCTGTTCCTTCTCTTGGAGGGTCTCTTTACTCTTATTCTGTTCCTCCAGGATGGCAACCTTTAATTTGCTTTCGTTAGAGGACAGCTGTGTCTGCAAGGCTGCGATTTCCTTATCCTTTTTGGCAATCTCTTTTGCCAGACTGAGCTGGTTGGTATTCTCAATACCTTCTAGTTGGCTCTGAAGCTTGGCTATCTCAGCATCTTTCTGGGTAAGGTTGAGCTCTTTCTCAGAAAGCAGTTTCTGATAGGTCTGTTCTGCTTTCAAGGTCTCAGCTTTTTGCTCAGCCTTCTGCTGTTTCTCGAGTTCCTTCATGCGTCGTTCTACCTCCTGGTTAAACTCTGCATTCTTGACTTGGCCAACAATAGCAGCATAGTCTGCTTCATCTACCTTGAAGACGTTGCCGCATTTAGGGCATTTCAGTTCTTTCATATCGTATATCTTTAATATTCTGTTACTTGATAAAATTATTTTGTTAAGCAAGGATTGATCATTTTCGGAACCGTCCGTCTGGTTCCGAAAGCCATCTTCCTGCTATTTCTGTTTTAGCAAAGGGTATGCCAAATATAATTTTCTGCCAAAGGTGAGTCGGAGAAGTAGTGGGAAAGGAATTTTACTGTTCTTATTCCCGGTCACCTACCATGTTGGTTAGAATATATAGTCAGATTTTCCCCATTTGCTATACGATCCATAGTTCATCGTCAAAGAAATCCTTCTCGCCCAGTTTCTCACCAATCGCCTTGTATGGCAATTGGCTGCAGCTAGGGCAGATGCAGTGGAAGTGTTTCCAGACGTTGTCGCCGTTCTTGTATTTTTGATCGGTTCTTCTTGGAATGAAGCGTACAAAATGATTGTTCTGCTCACAGTCCTCTCCCCATATCTTCTTGTAGTTATAGCCGCAGATCTCACAGGTTCCTTCAGTAACCTTGGATAGGTATTCTTCAAGTCGATCAGGGATATAGCCAGCAGTAAATGCCTTACCTGCTCTTTGGGAGTCCAATACATTATAGTACTTATAGACGTATTCAGCCCACATTTTTTCAAGCTTGAAAGCCGTACTATCCTCGATGACTCTTCCGCTATGTCCACCCGTCCAGTCAAATTCAGGCATGGCTTCTTTGAGTTCCTGCGTGGATATGTAGGGGGCTGTCTCTATGTCAACGATGCATTCACAAAACAGGTCGGCATAATAAACTTCACGGTTTTTCCCGCTCCAATCCTTATCTTTATAAGGGTCAGATTGGATAGTGCCAGCCATAACGATGCCAGTCTTTCCTTCCCCGACCTTTACCATGAAGAATCGATCTCCATCTTTTACCTGCTCATGGTCCCATATTGACCAGTTCAGGTCTATATATTCGTTGGGGCAGTCTTCTTCATTATAGCTACCCAATACTTGGATGCACTTGCTCAAGTCTTCCTTATGGAAGCTTGAAATAGCTGGATTCCACATTAAAACAACAGTCTTCATCTTTTTGATATTTTTAGTTCAACAAAGTTCTGATTAATATTTAAGTTGCAATTGTCAAGCAACTATGGTTTATCGATTTAGATGTCTTTTCATACTAGCCTCCTTTTTACCTTACCTTGGGACAATCCCTTGGTTTCTTAGTTTGATGTTGCAAAGGTAATAAGTATGTGTGCAGTCTATCTGCGCAGGAAAATATTTCTAGGATTTTTGATGTTTTTATGGGGAAAACAGCTTTTGGGGGCTATTTCGGTGAGTAGAGTTATATTTTTCTTGTTGGATTTTGGCTTTTCAATGGATTTTGTTATATTTGCATTTGCAATCAAAATTTGGTTTTATGGTAAAGTTGAAGTCTTTAATAGATGTAAGGAATCGAATTGTTCAGAACTTGATAGAGTTGGATGAACAGAATGCATCACAGGGTGTTAGTCTGGATGATGCGGTTATTGCGGTGTGGGAAGCTTTGGTCTATCTGGATTATAAGAAACTGGATGCTAAAGATTCCAAGTTGCATTATGTCGCTTCTATGTCTCGTGTACCTGGTGCTAAGATGAGTAGGTTTAGAAGCTATACACGCGAGGCTCTTCATGAGGCCTTGCGAAAGGAGCGTTTGGTCAATTTGACATCATGTATCGACAAGGAGCGTGTGCTTTCTGATTTGAAGGTGATTGAGCGTATTGACAATCATGAAACTGTTGTTTTGAATGAACGATTAAAGGAAAGCTATAAGCATATCAAGGTACAGGCTTGGCATTTTGGTACAGACCTTTATGGAGAGCAGAAAGTATCTAGACCCGTAAGAAAAATGAAGGGTCCTAAATTCCCTGAATTCAAGGCTGACAAAAGTGTGGAAGAGGCACTTGCTCCTTTCATTGATCTGTATATTGAAGATTGGGACTATGTAACAGAAAGAGAATCCTATAAGTGGGATGCAGTTAAATGCTTCCAGGAACATTTTTCCTTAGATGCTGAGAATTTTGCAGAAATGATGCGCGCTTCTTTGGCCAAAACAGACAATCTCCTTAGCGGCAATATGTATTTTGCCCGTGCTATCATCTTGAAGATGATGGAAACGAATCCTGAGGATGTCAGAGCTTGCTTTAGACATTTATATGATGAATCTATAGATATAGCTGATAGAATGACCAGTTTCCTTCAAAGTATCAAGGAACTGTTTAGTATTCAGAAGGCGCAGGAACTTTTTAAAGATAATGAAACTTATCAGCAAAGTTCAAGAACTGTTTCTGTTTATCTGTCGTTAAATAAGCCTGCTGAGCATTACCTATACATGGAAAAAATGTATCAGTCCTTTTTGGATGTCACCGGTGCCAATCTTCCCAAGATTGGTCGCACTGATTATGTACTTTTTGAGTACGAGATGGTTTGCGATGAGATTAGAAAGATATTACTGAAAAATGACAAGCTTGTAGCTCTGCATGATAAGACGTATTCTGATATGTTTGATTATCATTTGTTGACTCAGGATTTTCTGTATTATGTTTCTACTCATTATTTAGTATTGCATCCAACTGGGAAAGAGGAGTAATGAAGTTTAAAATGTTAGGTAAGTAGTATATCATAGAGTAGAGAAACCTTGCTGGGTATGAGAGACAAATTGTAAAGCCGAAGGAAAAAGAAAAGATGTTTCGCCAAGCGGAACTTTGACAACTCCTTCCGCAAACCCTGAGGCTGATGGGGTGACTTTGCCATCAAGCGAAACTGCAAATCAGAAAGACATTTCTTCCAACAACCACCCTAGTTTCCTGATGTGGAGGCAGGTGCTAGTATCTCTAATCATTCTGAAAAATCACTAATCCTTATAGTCCAACAGCGAACGATTCCCGCTGACGTGGACTACTTGGATTAGGATTTCAGTGCAAAGATAGTGGAAATAGATGGGAACCCTGTTAAGAAAGAAGAAAACTTTTAGAGAATAGTGAACTTTTTTATGATGTTGATACCTTATGATTAATAACAACATAAGGTTTATGGGGGATGCTTTCTGCTCCTGCATCCCCCATATAATTAAAATTTTATGGAAAGTTCTGTATTGATCAAGCTGTAGTTATGCTTGCTAAGTGTGCGGTTATTGACTAAGGCATACTCTGCAGAGAGTTTCAGGTTTTTGGTGAAATAGTAATCGGCGCCTGCTTCGTAGAAGGTTTGGGCTGAATTCCATTCACCATTATTTCTGTAGAGGTCATATCGAGCCTTTAGACTCAATTTGTTCTTTAGGACAGGTACAATACCTAAAGCATAGAAGCCGTCTGCTTTGTTGCCATAGTCTGATAAAGTGCAATCCGAAGCACTGTCATCGTTCGTATTGGTCATTGTTTTTGCAAAAGCATTTCCGGTAGAGTGGATGTATTCTGAGCGGAATGTCCATCCGCCAGAATCATATTCTCCACTGATGGCATATCTGTGCTGAGGGAGACTTCTCACTCCATTTTTCTCCTCGCCTGAAGCTTCGTCTGTCCAGGTGCCTTTTCGGGCGTAGCTACCTTCCCAGCCGGAAACACCAATACGCATACCTTCAATTGGCATCACCCAAAAACTGGCTACCACATTCTTTCTCTGATCCACGTCTTTGAGATTGATGCCTTGGCCGTTTACGACACTTACACCATAATGAAGAAGGTTCCTGCCGTTTGCATTCTTCAGGAAGTCACCTTGTGCCATGATACCGATATCTCTGCCGTTACTTGAATGCATGCCAGAACGATCACTGTAGCCCGTGAATTTCAGAACTGCCTGCCCATTATCCATGAACCCAACATCTACCGGGTGGATCGGACTCTCAAATGTAAAAGGTACCTGGAATTCACCTACTCTTACATTGAAAGCCTTGTATTTTTGCCATTCAATGAACAAATCTACCAGGCGTGGTGAAGTGGCGAGGGTTGAAGTGTTGCCTGTTATCTGGAGTTGGGTCTTCCAGTAGAAATCTCCTGCAAGCTTGCCATCCAATGCCAGTCTTGCCATTCTGAGATTGAAGGTGTTAGCTTCATTGTCTTTGGGGTTTGCCCATTGGTATTGGGCAATAGCAAAGCCTGATATCCTTATATTGTCTGTCCAGGTTGACTTTTGGGCGAACAATGAGAGTGAAGACATGGCCAGTAGGGCACTTATATATAGCTTTCTCATGTTTCCAGCCTATTCGAATTTATTTGTACTCTTTTTCAACTTCATCCAAGGAAATACATTTGATGCCCATATTTTGCATGTCAAATACGTTGGCTGCTGCAACTTCTGGAGTCTTTGCCGAGCAGGCATCTGTACAAACGACAGTTTCATAGTCATAGCTCATGGCATCATTGGCTGTACCTCTTACACAGTTTGGATACTGTGTACCGGCCAAGACAACTGTCTTGACACCCATGCGTCTTAGCATGAGATCAAGATTTGTATTGAAGAAGGCTGAGTTTCTGAACTTGGGTGACATGATGTCTTCTTTCTCCGGCTTGAGACCATCTACGAGTGCTCCACCCCAGGTTCCTGGTACGCAATAACCCGTTTTTCCTTCAACAAAGAGGGGGATACGTGGTGCATCGACATCAACACCAGATGATCTGTGGTCGCGGGTTACCCAGACTACTTTCCAGTTCTTGCTTCTGCCATATGCTATGAGCTTATTGATTGCCGGTATCGTAGCCTTTGCGCCAGCTACACACAACTTTCCCTTAGGATCGACGAAGTCATTCTGCATGTCGATAACCAGGATAGCTACATCGTGCTTCTCTACTTTGGCTGTTGGGTACTCGTTCTGTGCGTTGGTTGAAAGAACTGCCATTGCCATCATTACCATAAAAACAATCTTCTTCATAATCTTACCTTTTTAATTAATACTCTTTGTTAACTTTTCGAGTGCAAAGGTACGCAGAATGTTTTGAAGATGAAAATAATGCTGGCAAAATGTTATCGATAATATATATATGCTTTCTGTATGTTTTAATAAGATTAAACTTGCATAACAATGTGTAAGAATAATAGTTATTTTCCTTACGATTTGAACAAATGTATAGAGAGGTGCTATATATGAGTACGATTTGACTCTATATAGTACCTCTTATATAATAGGAACATCCAGAATACTGAATGATTACTTCTTGTAGACTACTTTCAATTCTTCAATTTTCTTTTGGGCATCCTGAAAATTGGTTGTTAATGACTCTGCATTCTTGACAAAGACGGTACTGCTAGAGAATCTTTCTAGCTTCATATACCAGCTGGCCTTGCCTTTGGAAACATAGTAGCCGATTTCAAAGCCATCATTGGTGATAAAGCGGTTTTCCAGATAATCTGGATTTGCTGTGCAATCAGCATCAACTTCAGCTACCAATTTGGTTAATGCCTTGTTGATCTCAACTAAGTCAGAATACTCTATCATGGCAATGTGTGCGACGCTTCTATTGGTCTCCGGGTCTTCTATTCTGTAAAAGTAAGAATTGGTTTGTTCTCCCATGACAGTTCTTATACTTGCAGACAAGCTGCCCATGAAGCTCTCTGGGATACTTGGCATTCTGATATCTACAAACTTAGAAATTCTTCCTGTCTTGGAGGTAATCTGCTCAAACTTAGTGAGCTTCTTGGCTGCATCATTCTGAGCATTTGAAACTGCAGGCATCATCAATGCCATCATCATAATAATTACAATCTTCTTCATATCTTTTTGTGTTTAGGAAGAGCCACCTTATAATATTGGCAGCTCTTCAAGTTATTTAAATCCTAATCTACAGCTGTAGTGTCCACTTTAGCTGTGTCTGCTGCTACTTCGTCAGAGAACAGGTCATTGAGGTATCCATAAGAAATATTATTGAGGTCATCTTCCTCACATGCATCCTTGTATTTGGATATGTCAATGTCCTTAGCAGCTTTCAACTGTCCCCAGAATACGGATACCTTGTCTTTTTCCATGGTAATGATAGCTCTCTTGCCATTGTTGAGATTAACGATAGCTGCACCATTGTTTTCTTTGACAACCTTACCCCAACTCTTGACTTTTTGGGATAGGGTATTGAAAAGAGTTCTCAGTTTGCCATGCATCCTGCCTCCATTGTAAATGGTGAGACCAAATAATGTTGGTTTTACCTTATTCCAGACATAGCCGGTTGGTATTTTATCATCATGGTACCAATAGTAGTCACCAAAATCATAGTCTATAACTCTTTTGGTTTTATAGGTCTGTCTGCTGAGATTTCCTGAGTATTGGATGCTAATCCAGCCATTGATACCCTCTGATTCGCCATATAGCATGATGTTGTCCTTGAAGTCATACCAATAAGGAGTACCGGCCTTATGCTTCTTGTCACCGATGGCTAAGTCTTGTTTTACCTCCATATTAACTGCTTGCTGCGGAGTAGACTGATAATTGAAGCCATACAAACCGTCTGGTGAAATGTTGAATCCTGCAATCATCTTGTTGATATCCACATAGTCACTTTCTATGTAGCTTTCTCCTTCGTAGGTACCAATGTCAACGATGTCTGGTAAGTTCTCCAGCTGCTTTGCGTTCTTGTCAATGATAGAGTAGATCTTGTCATTGGGTTTCACTAGAGCATGTTTGCCATCGAACATGGAGAATAGGGTTGCCTTTACATAGGAGTCTTCCCCAATCTGGTTGTCCTGCTGGTCGATGTACTTATATTCATAGGAATCTCCATTCTTGACCAGGGCAATCAGCGTTCCGTCTTCATCATAGTAGAGGAATTCATACTTGGCTCTAACCAGGGTTTCTCCCTTGGTATTCATGAGCCCCCAGCCGTCACCATTATTATAGGTGAAAACATCACCATGGATGGTGCCAATATTCTTCAGCTTGGAAGATGGTTTGACGATGATCTCTCCCTTGTCGTTCATGATGCCCCATGTTTCCTTTCCATCCTTTTTGACTGAGACTGCCAGTTTGCCATCAGTAAACTGGTATTGCATGTTCTCATACTTGCCAGCTGAAAAATCGAAGAGTACTTTGCCGCTAGGATTGATTACAGAGATTTTTACCTTGTCTTTCTGCTCCTTCTTGACTTCCTTTTTGTACTTGGCGTTCACTCCTATGAACTTTCCGTCTCCATAGTCGTTGAGAGAGTAATACTCTGGCTTTACCACACATTCTCCTTTCTGGTTGATGACTCCCCAAAGGGAATCGGCAGTCATGAATACAGCATAGTCTCCTTCGAAGGCTCTTACACCATCTACCAGCTTTCCGTCAATCTTATCGAGATTTTTGACCACTCTTCCATCAGTGTCGATGATGGACACCGGCTGATTCTTGAGTGCGACGAGAGCTTTGCCATTTCGAAAACCTGATGTGTGAGCATAGTCACCACCGATTTTCTTAGGCTTCTCCGTTGCATCGTACATTTCCCATACGCCTTCTTTGGTTCTTACGAAGAATCTTCCATCTCTAACGATGGTTGGCTTGTTTTTGAACTCTTCCTTGAATAGGACTTTACCATCTAGGGAAATCATGCCCCATTGTCCATCAGCGGTTTCCTGGAATGGGATATACTCTACATTACCATTCTCAGTTTTTGAGCAAGAGAAAAACATCATGGAGAGCACTGCTACCATAAAATAAGAAAAATAACGTTTGTTCATATTGGCTTTATTTTGATCTGAAAATATTAGTACCATACCTCTGGGGCTGCCCCAGGATCATCTTCATAGTTATCATAGTCATCCTCTTGGAAGGTATCTTCATCAGGATAACCGTCAAATGAAGAGTCACATGGATCGATGCCCTGGTTTTCACAGGCGCATTCCCAATCTTCACACGTCCCTTCCTCATAGGCGTTTCGATAGCCGTCATGATAGCCTTGGTCGTAGCGTTGGCTTTGTGCTTTGTAGTTGGGAGCTGCCTGAGGCTTTTGCTTCCCAAACAAGAAATCTAATAGTCCCATAATCTTATAGTTTTTGGTTTAACTGGTGCAAAGGTAGATTCTTCCAGTGCAGCCTATCTGCACTGAAAGAAAAAAGTTGGTTGATAAAATATAATTGGGAGTTCTTTCGTAAGTTAATTCGACATAAATTCTTATCAATAAAGTCAAACGAGAGATTTCAACTTCTTTTTCTTGCGTTTACGATTTTCTTCTATTGTTATTAGTCGCAAATGAGTATGTGAATTATGATATTGTATAAAACTTTCAACAAGTGCTCTATCGGTAAACTCTGTTTTTTCGGAACCATCCTCTGTCTCATTTATTTTAGAGTGGACTTTTTCCTCACCACCATTTAGTGAAACCCAATTGCTTACAAGTTCAACGAAATCCATATCGTAATGATCAACTTCTGCATCATCTGGATTTTGTATAGACTGTCCACTCAAGTCACTTGTTGTTGGATAAACATGCTTAAATTTATACTCCGTAATAATGCTTTCAACCGCTCTTCTACATGCGTCCTTTATTTCATCAATCGGTTTCCTTGGATCAATACAACTACGATATGAGATATCCGTTTCTGTACCATCCTCTCGTTTTATCCAAAATTGCTGATTACTGAAATGTGCAGACTTTCTTACATAAATCGCAACGATATTCTGTCCTTTTAGCTTTTTACTCTTTGCTAGCTGCATAAAGAAACTAATCATGAACTCTTCATCAAACAGATTCAGTCTGTCTCCTCTTTTATATGAATTGAGAATCTTCTTGCATTTTTCCTTCAAACTCTCTTTTGTAGAAAAGGTTTGACCTTGAATTGTAATAATAAATTTTGCCATAATTTAAACCTATGAAATTATTTTACCTTATTGGCAGAGTCAATTCTTCATTAAATTAAATCCGCCAAAGGTCTGTTATTCTATTTTTATACCTCACTACTGTTAAATTCCGTCATAAAGCTTGTTTTCCTCAAAAGAAAACCATCTAAACCAAACAGGTATGCCATATGTATCACGGATATACTTCATGTATGCCATGTCCTTTTCATCTGGTTTCTGAGGACCGACAATGAACAATTTATCAGCTCTGTTCATGTTAGGGTAGTGGGCATATTCAAGAATCTGTCCTAGTGCTTCACGGATACACTTCTTGGCGGAATCTGTCTTGATTTCGAAGTAGTGCCATTCTCCAGTTTCCTTGAAGATACCTTTGATGTCAACTCTTTGTCCGTCTGCGTTAGTCAGGCTAGTCTCTACATATGGATGAACATACTCGTCTTTAATAATTTCTGCTACAGCATTTTGAATTTTCTTATGTAGGGGATCAACTAGGACTTCTCCCTTTTCTGTAATCTTTATAAAACTATTGGTGTCGAGGACCTTGATTTTTCCCTCATCATCATTCTCAAAAACAAAGTCAAGCTTTTTGTCCATGAGCGTGTAACGATGGCTGGGAATGGAATCAGGAGACAATATAGGCTTGTTGGAATAGTTGAGGTCTGCCTCGGAAAACTTGAACTTGACATTGAAAAGCCATTTAGGCTTAATGTCTCGTACGGTTCCTCCTGCGAAGCGGATTTCTTTCTTCATTTCATCTATCCAACCTCTTTCTTCGTAATACTGATATACTTTCTGGCTTTCTTCTGGAGATACTCCTATGGCATGATGAAGGCAACCGATATATACTTTTTGCTTCAAAGGAGAAATAGAGTAAAGATGTATGTCATATACAGCTCCTATATGTTTTCCGCTAGCCACGTTCAGTGGTTGCAGGAAACCATAGTGATATCCATCAGGGGCATAAATTCTGGAATCATCCAGGATCCACTCCTCATGTCCAAATCCGAGTTCCTTCTCATATGATCCGTCAGACAGAGATTTTCCTTCACTTCCTGAAGGACGTTTCCAATCCTTGGTGTTCCAACAGATTCTTGCTATTTTTTCCATAAAATCTTAATGTTGCAGCTTTATGATACCAAGAGTGTTATCTTCCTTCAATAACACTCTTGGTACTTTTTATTACTCAAATTTATTTTCTACCATTTCAAGTTCAGTAATATACTTGAATGTTACATACATGAGCATGGCAGTTGCAACATGTATTCCCAGTTTAACCTCTTTGGCATCAAGACTCTTTGCCTGATGGTTTTCATCATTGCGGAGTTTAACGATGAGATCTACGTATGTTGCAAACTTCTGGTCTGTAGCCTTCTCGCTGTATTTCAGCTTATTGAGCTTCATGCAGTAGATGGCATTGCTCAGTGCAGCATGTTCTGTATCGCCATTCTTGTCAGTTACCTCTTTATCATATATGAGATAATGCAACTTCTTCAGATATGACTCATAGCCAGTTACCAGAGTCTTGAGGTAGGTACGCTTCTCTGTCAAGGTAAGTGTATTTGGGCAGCAATAGAGTTTGAACAGGGCATTGAGAACAGTTTCTCCAAGGCCACTGTATTTTTCTATGCTGTTTACCTTCAGTACCTTAATCATCCACTCGAAAGCTTCTTCCAAGGTTCTACCAATACCGGCAATGCCTGCAAAATCCTCTCGCAAAAGCGGAATGATTTTCCCTTGCAGATTCTCGATGGTATAGGCTTTGGCCTCTTGCTCACGGTAGCGTTCATAGATGGCATGTCCCATCTGCTGCATCAGAGTCTTGTAGAACTCCTGATTCTCAAAAAGCTTGCGATAGGCATCTGTTTGGGTAGTGTAGCATTGTTCTGCTGCCTTTCCGAAGATGTCAGGAAAGATACTGTCCACAAACTGATTTTCATCATTACCTACAGCCTGCTTTTGTATCTTCTTGGTTGCCACTTTCTGAATATGGTCAAAGATTCCTTCTACCATAACTCTGTCTGCCTCTGAGAACTCTCCTCGGAACATAATGTTGACCTTATCGATAATAGTGTCAAGAAGGTCCTTATTGTCATCTGGCTTTACAGCTGATCCAGGATTCTCTCCCTTGAGAGGCTGTTTCTTGCCATCATCTAACCAAATGTTGATAGTCTCATTCGCTTTGATGGTATTGTTGACGAGTCTTACTTTCTTATCCAAGTCTATTTGCTCATGAGCTGTCTTTGGCAATACTCTATACAGATAATCTGCAAACAGATATGTCTTATATAGGGCACGGTCAAATGTTCTTGCAATCTGGGTCATATAGGAATAGAAGCGCACAAAGTTCTTGATTTTGCTTCTTACCTCAAAGCGCTTTTCTTCTTCAAGCTCTCCGATTCTGTCTACGACCGGTTTAAGCATACTTGAAAGAATACCCAGTTGGTTTTTATTTTTCTTTGTCTCTGCAAATACCTCATAGAACTTTTCTTCGTCTTCCGTTGTCCAAAGATGGAACAACTCAACATCTTTGTGAAATTTATAGACATAGTTCACATCCACAGGCTTGATGAGTTCGGTTCCTTCATAGAATGGTTTGAATGATGTAGCGATTTCCTCTGCTGTGTTTGCAAAGTCGAACACAAAGGTATCTTTCTTAAGTCTGTTTGCTCTGTTTAAGCGTGACAGTGTTTGTACCGCCTTTACATTTTTCAGCTTCTTGTCCACAAACATGGTATGCAGAAGTGGCTCATCAAATCCGGTTTGGTATTTGTCTGCCACGATAAGCATGTTGTAGAACTCGCTAGAGAAATACAGAGGAAGCTTATCTTCTGAAATATTCTTTTCTCCACGCTTATTCAGCTGTGGTTCTGTATATTCTGTGCCTTTATAGTTAACCTTACCAGAGAATGCTACCATCGGATGCAAGCAATCAATATTGTTTTTTCTGCAATACTCCTTGATGGCAAAGAAATATCTGACAGCATGGGCACGGCTAGCCGTAACCACCATGGCTTTGGCCTTTCCTTCCATTTTGTTCATGGTAACTTCCAAGAACTTATTGACAATGATGGCTGTCTTTTTGTTGATGGTATCGCTATGGTTGTCATGGAATGCCTTCAAAGCTCTAGTGGCAGGGGTCTCCTCGTAATTAGGATTGTCCTCTGACTGGCGTGCAATCTCATAGGAAGTCTGGAACGTCGTATAGTTTTTGAGAACATCCTTGATGAATCCTTCTTCTATAGCCTGGAGCATGGAGTAGTTATGGTATGCTACATATCTACTTTCATCTTCCATTCCCTTCATTCTCTGTTCAAAGATACCAAAAGTCTGTAAGGTCTTTGGTTTTGGAGTAGCAGTGAATGCATAGAATGCGAGATTGTTATGCTGTCCCTGGCTCAATAAGTCTAGCATCAGCCTGTCCTTTTCGGCTTCTACTTCTTCCACTGTTTTGTCCTCCCATTCTGCCATTTCCTTGAGTGCTTCATCTGTATCAGCAAGAGCAGCCTTTAGTTTTTCTGCACTCTTACCACTTTGGCTTGAATGTGCTTCATCCACTACTACGGCATACTTATGTCCGGAGTTGGACACGATTTGCTCATAAATCTGTGGGAAGCGTTGGAGAGTAGTGATGACGATACCTGTATGCTCTGCATTGATGGCATCACGTAGCTTATTGCTTGCATCATGGTCTTTTTCCGTGATGGTAGTGACCGTACCTTCTACATGTTCAAAACCCAGAATGGTTTCCTGGAGTTGTCTGTTGAGTACTCGTCTATCAGTAATGACAAAAACACCCTTGAAGATGTTGGCATTATCCTTATCGTGGAGTGTTGCCAAGCGATAGGTGAGCCAAGCTATGGAGTTTGACTTTCCTGAACCTGCAGAGTGCTGGATCAGATAGTTATGTCCAGAACCCTTTTCTTCTGTATCGTGAATCAGTTTCTCCACTACGTCCAGTTGATGGTAGCGTGGGAAGATAATCTTCTCGGTTGTTTTTGTGATTTCTTTCTCGTTACCATGTTTATCAACGATGAGGGAGATAGTTTCCTTCTTTTGGCGCATGATGTAGCGTTGGAGAATAGCCAGAAGCATATCTCTACGGAGTACATTTTTCCATAGGTATGATGTCACATAATCACCATCCTTTGCCTCTGGGTTGCCTGCGCCTCCTACATTTCCTGCACCATTGCTTCCTTGATTGAATGGGATGAAGAATGTTTTATCTTTCTCCAAGTGTGTAGTTACTGCTGCCTCATAGAGGTCGCAGCCGAAGTAGGCGAGGATACGGTTATCGTAATGGAACAATGGTTCTTTTGGCTCACGGTTCTTCATCCATTGCTCTTTGGAGTCATTGATATCCTGGCCAGTAAACTGATTTTTGAGTTCAATGGCTATGATTGGAATACCATTCAGTGAGAGCACCATGTCGATGGAGTTCTTGACGTCCTTGCTATACACGAACTGGCGAGTACATTCCAAGATGTTTTGGTTGTACTTTTCAATGAGCTCTGGATTGAGGGATGATGTTGGTGCGAAATAGCATAAGTCCAGCTGGATACCAAAATCTTTGATACCTGAGCGGAGTGTATGTATGAGACCATAATCTGATATGTTTGATTGCAGGGTCTGGTACAGATGATCTTTTGCCTTTGTACCATACTTGCGCTCAAATTTTTCCCACTGCTTTGGTTGGGTAGTGCTGATAAAGCGGATAAGAGTATCAAGGTCCAAGGCTCTTACACGGTCGTAAGTAGCCTGGGTACCTTTAGTATATCCACCTTCTGTGAGCAGGTATCGTTCGATATCTGACTCAAATTGTTTTTCTTTTAAATCTTCTGGTGTCATATGTTATACTTTTTTCTTACCTGTTACGTATTCATATATGATGCTCTTCTTGTAGTCCTTCAGCTCTGTGATCTTCTCTTGCTTGATGGCTATGAGAGAGTCGATTTGAGAAGTCTTCTCATCGAGGTAGGAGGCGATAGCCTGCTGCTCGGAGAGGGGTACTTCAAGGGCAATGAATGTATTTAATTTTGTTAAAGTAATACGAGGCATTGCAGAACCGGCCATGGCTATGGATATTTGTTGTTGTAAAAGATCAGAACTAACCATATACATTAGATATGTAGGATAGGCCTTTGTATTCACTCTTAGCATTGCAACGGAAGATAAAAGGACGCACGGGTTGTTCTCAATTTTCATACCTACTCTTCCTGTTGTTGCTCCATCTTTTACAAGAAGTATATCATCTTTTTCAGCCTTGCATCCACTTTGTACCAAATCGTTATAATCCTTTTCTGATATCTTTTTGGCATTTGCATAATCTAACCCCTTTCCATGTACATCTGCAGCAGTTATATACGGAAAACCTTCTTCTGTAGTTGTTGGGGAAAAGTGGCTTCCATCTTTTATAGAAGAGCATAGAAATTTTAATTTACAGATATTCCACCCTTCTGGAATCATACCAATCCACTCAACTCCACTATCCTTCATCGGAACGTTTGGGTCAAGACCTTTGGTGACAGCTTCTGTTATGACAGACTGCTTATAGGCCTGTAGCTCAGAAATCATTTCCTCTTGGAGGGAAATCAAAGAGTCTATTTCACCACATTTCTCATCGAGGTAGGTGGCGATAGCCTGCTGCTCTGAGAGAGGTGGAAAGGGAACTAAAGCATTTTTTATTAGTTCTTGATTTAGAATATTTGCTCCATAAATGTTTGTATTTGAATTATACACAACAAATTGTGGGGCTGTATAGTATAGAAAAGGAAGATAACCTGCATTAGGAGAAAAAGATGCGATAGCCTCATTGGTATATAAATCCTTTCCCGCAAAAGCTACATTACCAACAGACAACTTAAATGAATAAAGAAGACTTCCCTTTGGAGCTATAGACATATTGCATATATCAATTCCAGAATTTGATACTTTTTTCTTTGAGTCTATTATAACTTTTTCTTTCATATCAGCTATAGAAACCCAAATGTTATCACCGTCAAAATAGCTTTCATTACCAGTTGGCGGGGTAGCTCCAGTTTGGAAGGAATACTCGTCTTTTATACGCACAATCTTCCATTCGCTTGGAATGTTGCCAATCCAAGCGATGCCACTGTCCTTATATGTATAGTATGTCTTTGCCATAACTATCCCAAGATTTTGTTCATTAACTCATTCTCCTTTGCTTCTAACTCTTTGAGGTGGGAGAAGATATCCTCGCTCTTGCGTGGTGCTACGTACTTGTAGAACTCACGGGTGAATGGGATTTCATAACCGATTTTGGTCTTCTTCTCGTCGATCCATGCGTCAGGTGCGTATGGGAGAACATTTTTCTCCATGTATTCCTCGATGTCCTCTGTCCAAGGAACGATTTCTGTGTCACGTTTCTTGGCATCTGGTTGTGGTTTGCCTTTCTTGAGGATTGGTTCACCTGTTTCTTCATCTACCAGAGGGCGTTCGATGGTGAGTTTTGAGTATTTGAAGTATTCGTTATCAAGTACCTTGCTCTCTACCTTCAGTTCCTGGTTATCGCTTTCATAGCTCCAGTTGGTGAAGTCATGGTAAGCTTCCATGATGAGGTCTCTGCATGCCTCGGTGATTTCTACTCGTTTGTTACCCAGGCTCTTTCTTCTCTTTTCAAAGCACTGGCTAGCGTCGATGAGCTGCACCTTTCCCTGGCGTTCCTCGCTCTTCTGTTTGGTGATGAGCCAGATGTAGGTGGCGATACCGGTGTTGTAGAAGAGGTCATTAGGGAGCTGGATGATGGCTTCCAGCCAGTCATTTTCAAGCAGATAGCCACGGATTTCACATTCTCCGCTGCCTGCATCTCCCTTAAAGAGGCTACTACCGTTTTGGATGATGGCCATTCTTCCATACTGGTCATCCTGCTCCTCTCCATCTTTCAGTTTAGCTACACCATTGAGAAGGAAAAGCATTTGACCGTCACCAATGGCAGGAAGTCCTGGGGCGAAGCGGCCTGCTTCACCGAGATTATGCTCGTCAGTTACGTCCTTCTTGGAAGTTTTCCACTCTATGCCAAATGGTGGATTGGAGATGATGTAATCAAACTTATAGCCTTTGAATTGGTCATCGCCCAATGTGTCGCCCTGGCGCATATTGTCTGCATTTCCTCCCTTGATGAGGGTATCAGCCTTGGCGATGGCAAAAGTCTGGTTGTTCAACTCCTGTCCATAGCTGGTGATTTCTGCTTCTGGGTCTATTTTGAGGAAACGTTCTGTAAGGCAGCCGAGCATCTGGCTGGTACCCATGGCCATATCATAGATGGAGGCAGTGATACCTTCTTCTTCCAGCTTTTCCTCATCATCGCCTACGAGCAGTTCTGACATCAGATAGATGATGTCGCGGGCGGTAAAGTGGGCTCCGGCCTGTTCGTCATAGCTCTCTGAGAACTTACGTACCAGTTCCTCGAAGATGTATCCCATATCCACGCTTGTGATTTGGTCAGCACCGAGGTATGCTTTTGGTGTGCAGAACTCCTTGATGACAAGATACAATACGCCATTATCAGCCATTTTCTCAATCTCTCGGTCGAAGTCCATACGGTGGATGATATCAATGACGTTGTCTGAGAAGTGGTTCAGGTATGATTCGAAGTTCACCTTGATGTTCTCTGGGTCATTGAGGAGCTTCTGGAAATCGAAAGGAGAGAGATTATAGAACTTCTGCTCTGCTGCTGATTCCAGGAAGCCCTTCTTAACAACGATACCATCCTCGTCTAATTTCTCATTTGTTGCAAGTACCTTTTCCTTCGTTGGAGTCAGAGTATCCTCGAAACGTTTAATGACGCACATAGGGAGTATGACGTTGCCATACTCATGTGGTTTATACACGCCTACGAGCTTATCTGCAATTGCCCAGATAAGGTTGGCCTTTTCTTGAATATTGACCGTAGTCTGCTGTTGAATATCGTTATTGCTCATATGATTCTTCTTCTTTTTGTTTATTCTATTGCAAAAGTAACACTTTTTTGTGCATTCTATTTGCACAGATGTTTTTTTTAATGTTTATTATTACTTTGGACGAAATCAATGGCTACATTTGCTGCCAGTTTCTCTATCGTTTGCTTCTCTTCCATGTCGTTTGGTAGTTGATGGAGCCATGTGAGGACATTGAGAAGCTCGAAAATGGTTGATGCTACCAGGAAAGGAGCCTTGTTTGTTTTTACTTCCTCATCTATATGTTGTCTATGAGAACCTTCATTGGCTATGGTTACCAGTGAATATAGGTGACGTTGAATATGTACAGGTACTACACTTTGCAGCTTGGGTTGTCCAAGAAACTTGCTGCATTCAGCGAGATTTGTCCCATTGAACTTGATGGCTAGGAGTCCATAGTCATACAGGTTGCTCATAATCCAGTCAAGGACTTTTCTCACTTTGTTGAAAGTGTCTGCATTTGCAAACTCCCGATTCTCGTATATCTTGATGATGCTTAAAACTTCATCTGCGATAGTCCCTTCCAGCCAGGAGAATATTTCAGGATATTTGTTCTTGATGATTCTGTTGGGCTGCTCGTTGATCGTTTGGATGATGTCATCGCAAAGTTTCTCGTCATCAACTTCCTTTTCATAGAATATAGGGAAGAAGGATTTGAACGTATTATCGCTAAGCAGGTCTGGCTGTCCTGTCGAAATAAAGTAGGGAAGTTCCTTGAATTCTTCCTTGATTCTCAGAACAGCATTCTGAAGACTAGCCACACTAGCCACTTCCTGCTCGCTTTCATTAAGCACTTTCGCGTCCAATATGACAGCTTCCCAGAAGGTCGGGTTCTTGGCATATGTGTCAAGTCCTTCTTTCTGGGTCTTGAATGGTGTAAGCTCCATGTTGTAATGAAGCTTACAGTACTTTTGGAAAGAGGTCATCTCTTCCCACTCATCGTCTATCCACAATATATGATAACTATTGCTCATTGTCATTTCTGTATATAGGTAAATAAATACGAACGGTTGACCAAATGGAATCCTGGTCTTTCTGTGTGAGGAGGTCGTAGTCTCCACCATAGTGTTCTACGATGCTTCTCACAATATAGCCGCCTTCTCCTGTTCCTGCTGTGATGCCACCTTTTTCGCCTCTAAGTCCATAGCGTATCTTGTCAAGGCCCTTAGGAAAAGGTGTTCCATTATTGGTGAAATCGATTTGGAACATGTCTCTTTCCTCATCCACGGTGAGTTTAACCCAAATGGAATAGTCTTCTCTCTTTGGGTCGGTGAATCCATGTTTGACGGCGTTACCGAAAATGTTGTCACAGAGTCTCTGCAGGTCATCCTTTGCCATGAAGACGTTGATGCCCTCTACGTAGTCTGGAATTTCTTTGAGATTTTCCTGCCAGTTTTTGCCCTCATCCATGTTGATGGAAAGGAGAGAATCTGGGATTGTAAACCCATAATTGGCAAGAGCCTGGAAGTCTGGTTCTATCTCAGATTGGTAGTTATGTCCATCAGGGTAGTTCTCCACCAGGAACTTATCAATGTTGATGATCTCTGGGGTGCCAAACTGAGATTCTCTTGAAAAGATCTTGAGTATGGTAGTGAGAGAATCGATAGCTGTCTTCTGGTTGGCAATCTCTTCTTTCATTCCCTGCACGAAGTCTTCATCACTCATAGAGTCCTTATGGTTGATGTAATACTCCAGGTTCTTTCTGGCACTTGACATTTGGCGAAGATGGGGCATCATGTCGTGCTTGCGTGAGCGCACTTCATTGATATAGTCTGTCTTCATCTTGTCAATCACATCAAGAAGACCTGTTTCTTTTGCCTTGGCCATGGCTTCCTGCTGGCATGCCTCTTTATACAGAGTCTTCTGGGTGCTTATGTCAGGCAACGCCAGTTTATACTTCATGATTGTACTCTTTGAAATATGAGGTATAATACCTGTTCCGCTGAATTTAGCCTTACTCAGCACCATGCAAAGATACTCGATGTCAACCTCCATTTCAGGAATAATGGCAAGCACGTTCTTTGCCATCCAAACAGGGGCATCCTCTGAAGCTTTGATGATGGATGGCTTGAGATTTCTCACCATGGACACAATGATTGCAGTTTGCTCTAGCTTTGCGCAACCTTTTACATTGTCACTATCGTTGAGAGCCTGTTGGGATATATAAGGCTTTGACCAATCATTGCTCAAATCTGTCACTTTCAGCATCTTGCCTTTGTCTGCTTCCGTTCCCTTTGTGCAAGATGGGATCTGTACGATTTCCTCCAAGGCTACAGCCCTATATCCCTCTGGTACCTCCAACTCTTCGTGCTGAAGGTATTGGGTTAAGTCCCAGGTGTAGTCATTTTCGATGATGTCATCATAGGATATTGAAGCAGAAACCTTTGGCTGGTCAGTGTGATATGCAGCCATTATCTTCTCAATGTCAAGGTGAATGTTACCGTCACTCTTATCATACATTTTCGAAGCATCAATGAACCTGATGGCATTTTCATGCTGAGGGTTCTTTCTCAGGATGACACAGGCTAGCGGTATGCTGGTATAAGAGAGGATTCCTTTAGGCAAAAGAATAACCGTATCAACAATGTGGTTTTCCATGGCCCACATTCTGAATCTCTTTTGCTCACCATTTGCCCACTGTATGTTTGGAGTCATGAAATATACACCAGTACCATCATCTGATGTGGTCTCAAGGAAACGGTTAGCAGCTACCAGTTCTGCCAGTTCTCTCTTGTTGCCATTTGCGACTGCATGTTCATCCTGCATCTGCATTTTCATTGCAAGTGGTGGGTAGGAGATAATGGCATCATACTGCTCGTTTGTCCATGACGTGTTGGAGTCATTCGTAAAATCTACAGAATCCAACTTATCAGCCAGTCCCAGTCTGATTTTTCCCAAGAGCCACATCTCTTGATTGATTTCTACAGCATCTATATGCTCGTAGTTCTCCATATCTGTGCCAAACTCCATCATTCCACCAAATGGAACAAAAATGGATTTTTCTTTTGGAGAAATGAGTGACTCTATAAGTGCACAGATGTATCTTGGCGTATAGAATTCCTCTGCATATTTATTTGAGATAGTCTGTTCGATGCAGAAATCCAACCAATCAAGATATTCATCTTCTGAATAGGATGTACTACAGATCATCTGCATGGCCTGATTGATGAACTTGATGTTTATCTTTGAGATGGTTCTAATGAACACACCCTCTGCTTCTCCATACAAGTCATCATCACTATCCAGCAGTTCAAACAGAGGCTGATTATATTCAAAAGAATCAACCAGCTGGGCTTTTTGCTTTTTGATATATAGCAAAATGCCTACTAAAGTTGATATTTCAACTCCAGACAATCCTGTTGTTTTCAGGGTACCAATTACCTGATTCATTACAGACTTTGTCTCATTGCTCACTACAAGATTCTTTCTCATTTCAATCAAAAATTAAGTTACACATCAATTAACGAGTGCAAAGGTAATAAGGTTCTGTGCAGCCATTCTGCACAGAAATAAACTTTTGCAAAAATACTCTCGTAAATTGCAGTCAGACAGCTTATGGTTCTATTTTATAATAGGTATCACCATGCTTAATAATCTCCTTTCCTTGATCAAAACCATAAAATCCCCAGAAGTTTAAATCTTTAATTTTAACGTATCTTTTCCCCTTCAGATACCCCTCGATATTAAAGTTATCATCTACTTCTTTGATCATGCGAGGATTTATTTCCTGATGGTAGAGTTCTGGTAAGTCTCTATCTGGAGAATACACAAGATTTAATTTTTCATACCCTGGTATAGGTCTGCGCAATTCTGGATCATATTTATCAAAATCCACATAAAGAATTCTAAAATTATAGTCTCTTCCAAATATTGCGGCAGATGCAACCATGGATTTCTTGCCACCTGTTATGTCTAATGCATAAGCCTGTGCAGGATATAGCATCATTTGTTCTTTAAGAGTCTCGTATATGTTATCGAATGTTTCCGATTCAAACTCAACTAAATTATAATCAACTACAGAGAATTTTCTCAAATACTCCTCTATATCATGTTCTGTGTTCTCTTCTTTTTGAGTATAAAAGATGACGTGCTTTTTGGGGCGAAGAGCTCTTTGTGTAAGCAAAATTGGCTCTGGGGTGAAACCTAAAATTGAGAATAGCACATCAACTCGATCCACTTCTCTTGAGAATTTTGACTCAAAATTGAAAAGTACATTGGGGAAAATTGATTCAAAATAGAGATTCTTGGCTCCGCTAAAATCTCCTGTTTTATTCAATTTCAGCCACAGCTCTACTTCTTTGTTATTTATTTCTTCCATATTTATCTTTTTGTTTGTTATTTAACTTTCTGTCTTTAGATGCTTGCACCAAATCTTTTATATGGTTGTCAGCAATTGCCCTTTGCTCATTTGTTAGTTTTATACCAACTTCAAAGCCATTTAAGAGGCCTTGTTTGCCATCTATGTTTGCTGTAAAGAGTATACCGTCTTTCTCGCTAAGAATGCATTTTGAATGGTTGTTGTCATCACCATAAACCACACATCCTAAAGATTTCAATTTGTTGATCTCTTCTATAGATGTTTTTAATGAAGGGCTGCTACCATACATGTTTGAATATAAGACAACCTTCACACCTCTTTTGATTGCGTTTTTTATCTCATATAAGAATCCTGGTAATTCCTTTATTGCCTTGAAATGCCATGTAACAATATAAAGATACTGCTTGGAACCCTTTATGATTTCAAGTATGGAGTCATATATCGTTTTAACGTTTGAATGGTAGAGGTTATTGTCTGCCTTTGTCGAACGTATAGTATATTTTGTACCACTTTTTAGATGTTGTGTTACATCTAGTTTTACGTAATTTACATGTTTTGACAAAATGTTTCTATATTCGTTTCTGTCTATGTCAGTGATGTCAGAACTTAAGTAGAGTTTTTCGAAAACATACTCTAAATCTTCTAACTCTTCTTCATATACAAAAACGCCGGTTTCTGTATTCTTGTTGATGCTATTTGATGCAAAATTAGCACTCATAATGATACCCTGTTCACCATCTGAGATAATGAACTTAGCATGCAGTTCTTTTAGAAGATGGACATGGCATCCAAGCAACTTTAAGTCATTTAAATTAGGAAGGGTTGTATCATTGCCGTAATTGTTTCCTGCACTGTCTTCTTGATAGTCTTGAAGACGAATGTTGGAAATAATAAATATAGCAACGCCTCTTTTTGCTGCTTCTTTGAGCAGTTGAATAATATCTTTGTCTTGGAAAAGGAAATTACATGCTTTTATATATGTTTTTGCTTCTCTGATGACTTTTTTGATGCCTTCAGTAAGAAACACTTTTCCATTTCCATTAATTAAGTATGAGCTCATTGTTCTATATGTTTAAAGTATGAATTTATATCGATAGCTTCTAGGTCATTGTAATGACCTATCAGACAAAATGTTTTTCGCCAGTCAATAGGCGAGTCAATCGATTCGATGAATCCCATATCCAAAGTATCATGTTCTTGCTTCCATGTGTTGAGCTTTTCTTCAAATTTGAGATAACTCTTTATGATTGGGGTTGTTTTTACCGGAATGAATAAGTAACCACCTTCTTTTGCTTGTACTTCTAACATACCCTTTTTAGCATCCGACATTACTTGTCCTTTGACAGGCGAATTAATGAGTAGCTCTTTGGTTATGGTAATAGCGAAAGGATATGGTGTCTGATCTGTATTCAGAATCTTTTCGGTTTCTGTACCTTTTACCTTGTATCTATTCGCTAAATAAGTAGTGAAGCATTCTCTTTTCACATCGCAAGCTGTTTTTTCTGGATTTTCATAAGTTGTGACACCAAAGTTATGGCGAAGGTTTCCCTTTTGATCAAACGAGAAAAAATACTTTTTCGTTGCTTCAGACAGAGATGGTAGCATCGTGAAATGGCCATTGAAGTATAGACGCTTTGTTATACTTCTTCCATTCTCCGCAGCAATGAGAATATAGATGTCTTTTATGTATCTCTCATCTATACCTATTAATCTCAAATTATGTGCACTTTCTTCTAATCCATATTTATCTTCGCTTTTGTAAATTCTTCTTTCGATATGTTTTATGGCATTTGTAACATGCTTGTCATCAAGCCCAATAATTGGGTAATGAGGAATGTTTATTTTGCCATTTCTAAAGAATCGAACAGAATTATTTGCCTCATAGAACATAGGAGGCAGTAATTCAAGAGTTGTGCCGTCAACCATGATGGATCCTGTTACCTCAACATCTGGCCTTTCGCCCGAGTTGTTGAGATATTTTTTGCAACCACTCTCAGTTACTAAATATCTTCCATTCATACGACATAGAAAACCATCTTTTATGAGGTAAAAATTTATTCTTGATTCTACAACTTCTTTTTCAAATCCTATGAGCCAAGCTATATATGATAAGCTCGCATGGGGTGTTTCGTTTATAATGGACAAAATGCTTCTGTCTATTGGATAGAAGGGATCTTTGTCCTTACTTAGATACTTTATGTTTAGAACATAAATCGGGCTTTGAGCGGGCATATACCCGATCAAAGTTAGTCCCTGATTTCCCATAAAGTCTAATAGTTCTTTATTATTTATCATATTTTGCAAAATATTTTAAATTTACTCTTTTCTTTACGTTATCAAATTGGGAATAAACGAAAGTGTGTACACTTCCTTCTTCTAAATATTCCCATGATACGCAACCGCAAGTATATATGCCACAGTTGATAAAATATAAGACAAGATTGTCATTTAGCATTATTTTGCTGATTACTTGCCCTTCTATTTTGTCTCCTATGTGATGAGTCTTGATGAAATGTTCATAACATTTATTCCAATCAATCTCAACCGCATTCTTTTGTCTCTTAACAAAATAATAAGTCATGTTTAGCGAGATCGGTTTGCTTTGATTTTCATTGTTGATTTTAGTATAAAAGCAATTTTCCCCAATTCTTATGACTATATTATTTCGGTTACATGAAACGACTTCACCTTCGAACTCAACTTTGTTAGCAGAGTACGCTACTTCTTCGTATATGTCAGAGAATCCAAAGTATGGTTTGGAATCTTTACCTAGTCCTATATATCTCAATGAGATTGTTTCATCTGTCGTTTTTGTTTCCATAAATCTATCACTTACTCTCATTTGAAATGTGAAATTTTCGTTTTTATGTGTAAAGCTGACCTTTATGCAAGCTTTAGTGCTTTTACTCCATGTACAATTGTCAAAGATTGTTCCTTCTTCAATTTCTAATGAGTTAAACTTGTCTAATTGCGTCTTACCTAACGAAATCTTGGTTGGCATATTTGCAAGTTTTTTGAATACATCAAGTGGCTTTACGCCTTCGCCTACAGATTCATAGTGCGCACTATCTCTTGTCAGAGTGTCCATATTTCCGATGATAATTAATTTCTTTTTTGCTCTACTTAGAGATACATTTAGTCTTTTCATATCATCCACAAAGCCAACTTTTTGGTCAATATTGGGTGAGAATGATCTTACAAAACTAAAGATGACGATATCAAATTCCATTCCTTGAATAGAATCTATCGTGTGTACGCTTTCTCGAATCTTTTTATCGCTAATTAAGGACTTTATATATTCGCATTGTGAAGCATAAGGTGATATTATACCTAAAGTTAGGTCTGGATTGTTTACCAATACCGGTTCTATTTTAGGAAGAATCTCATTCTTTATATAGTTTGCTTCACACTTATTCCTACGGCTACGATTGAATCTTTGCTCGTAGTTGAATTTCATGTTAGAAGTGTCGATAACAGTTACAGGATTGGGATATTCCTGTATGTCGACAACTTGTTTTTCAGTCCCTTTTCCATTCTTGATTTTTCCATCATAGAATAATTCAGAAATGAAATCTCCAATTGCTGGATTCATTCTGTACTGATAGTTTAATGTTACCAGATTCTCTTTCGGAAATAATGGATGTCTATGATAATGTAAATATTCGAACAACGACTTATTTTGTGAAGCGACCATTTCTTCTTTGGTAACTTCTTTCTTCTCTTTGTATTTTGCATCAGCTAGCATCGTTTCAATTTCTTCTTGATCAACATAAGGTGGTAACTGATTATCATCTCCCACTAAAATGAATCTCTCACCCATTTGCATAGGTACAATTGTTTCTGCCAAGTTGGCTTTAGCTGCTTCATCAATAATTACGGTGTCAAAATGAATCGTCTTATTTTTCAGGACGAAGTTCATGCCTACGCCAATACAGGTACCTAGTATCACACTTTTACTCTGGTATACTTGAGATGCCAGCATAGAACCACTTATACTTTCTGCTTCTTTTTCCAGCTCTCTTAGTGTTTTGCGTACTATAGGAGTATCTAAGGAATTATTTTCCCCATAATATTGTATTATCTTCTTGTGAAGGTTTATATACTGCTGATATATAAATTCGTTACTATAGCAGAATCCCTCAAGAAGGTCTGATTCTTTTGCTTTACCGGCTTTAAGCCTATCCATGAGCGTTAAGTTGTTCTTAAGGAACATTTCATAGTCATGACTGTTGAAATTCTTTGTGTCGATGGTTTCATTATCATCGTCAATTCTAAGAATATTATCACATCCGACATTATTCAACTTCTTGAATATGTTACCAACGGCAGCATGACTTTGACTACATACCAGTACCTTTTTCTTCTCCTTTATTAATTGTCTGATAATCTCAACAATAGTTGTTGTCTTTCCGGTTCCAGGAGGTCCTTGGATAAGAAGAATTCCATTTTTCGGTAAAGCCATTGCCTTTTTAACAGCCATTGGCTGGTTGTTGTTGTTTTCAACAGCATTGAAATTGCTATTAAAGAAATTGAATTCATTTAAAATTGATGTGTCTGGAATTTCTATATTTCCTCCAAGTAAATCACGAAAAAGAGATTGCTCGTCAAGTGTAAATTCTTTGATAGCATCTACTTGAATATTTAGGTGTTTTACATTGGCATCACCTTGCAAGTTAATACCATTCTGTAAATAATCGTCTATATTTTTGTGGCTACCAATAAAATGCAGTATGTATTCTCCTTCAACATTGATTTTTAAGATACAATGATCAATGATCTTTCCTGCATTGTCAAATGTATTTATACGGATTTCATTCCGCGTGCTATCTTCAGAATCTCCTTCTCCTGATAGGAAATTGTAGTCGTTTTCAGTCATCTTAATTCTGATGGCTACACTTTCTCCTTGTACTTCACCAGAAATTGGAGTTAAGCAGTTCTTCTCAAATGTTTTTTTGTAGTTTCTTCGTTGATTTTCTTGGTCAATCTGATATTTGAGATAATCTGATTGATTGACAAAATCTTGTGCAGATTGATACAACGCAGAATGAACTTTCTTTTGTAAATCATATTTGATTTTAAAGAAAGTGTTGAGTCGATCTATTAAAAGATAAGTAGATTCTGCATCATAATCATTTTCAATATAATCATATGTGCCGTATAATTTGATATTCTTACCTTCGATTTTCATTTTGGTCAATTTATTTGCCTCTATGGTCTTTTGAGCTTGGTACGAATTATTGGCATTTTCCATTCTTTTTGTTAAATAGAAAGTATTCTTTTCTCTAATGATGTCAAGAACCTTTTTCTCTTGGTTGAAGACAATTAGATGATCTTCACCATTATACATGCGTGGTGAAATCCAGAAATTTTGATTATTCAAATATTCCTGAATCTCTTTTAAATACTCTTTACTATCTACCATATCTTCCCGAAATCTGCATTTGATTTCATGATCTATGGTTTCTATATCATCTTTCGATACCAATTCTGGATAGTCAGTCAGTAAAATCTCGATAACATTTTTATCTTTTGTATCAAGATTTTGAAGTTCAATAGCATTGAATAGTTTATTTAATCCTTCATCAATTGAAGATGCTTTATCTTTGTTGCATTTTAGAGCATGGGGTATCGGACTCCCAAATATTATGGGAGCCTTCTCATTAGTAGGTTTTGCGGCAATTGTTAACTTGAAAGCATTTCCACTTTCATTACTTTGCTTATTGTAATCATCAAAGCTGACATAACCTTCAAGTGACGAATTTGCCACTCTTACTTTATATAAGTGTGGAGTTTTGGTTACTATTTTAAAATCAACCTTGTCTCCTTCTTTTAAAGATTGGAATAGTTCTTTATCCTTTTGGGTAATGAAGTCTGCAAAATCCTTAAACAAGATTGCATATTTCTTTTCATCTACATTTATTGAACGTTGTATGCCAAAACCTGTTTTTACGCCATATCTCTTATAGAGTTTGATAATTCGGCATGCCTCATTATTAGATACAGGATGACCTTTGTATAAAATATTTTGAGGGTATAAAATTCCGCCATAATAGTCCATGAAGCCTTCTGTTAAGGCTACCTTTTCATTTTTGAAAGCTAGAATTCGTAGTATAGTTCCGCTTTCAATATGTTGCGACAGATTCTCTATAATGCCTTCTTCTTGCTTTGTTGTAGTCGGTATTGCCCAAATACTATTACTTTTATCTGACTTTGGATTTTTTTTGCCTTGATCTGGTACTTTTTGAAAGTATTCTTTAAACTTTTCAAAATCATAATCATAAATTGTTTCTGCAAGAGGATCGCTTTCTGCATCTGGATTCCATTCATCAAGAATCATATATGCTACTTTTTTGCCAGAATTACCATGACTCTGTAACTTTAATGCGATGTCGATTACTTCCTTTTTTGATATATATGCCCAATTCATTTGATTTCTAAATTTATTTAAAAGACATATATATGCAAGTGTAAAGT